>Ga0209260_10000033_pt1 | contig 101939 bp, 84 predicted proteins | sample WorMetTypGCAVOLI_FD_187421 | JGI IMG/M metagenome (GOLD analysis project Ga0209260, IMG submission 187421) | Marine gutless worms symbiont microbial communities from Max Planck institute for Marine Microbiology, Germany - Olavius algarvensis... ...
TGTTGCGGGTATTTGTTATTTTTTGGCGAAATTAACAACCACCCTACATATAAGGAGGATTTTTTTCAATGACTCGTATTATTACTCACTTTATGACTCATTCTAAACCCGTTTTTGGACAAGAGTGGTCAGGAAATAAAAATACGAAAACTCAATTAACATCGACAGTAAAAGATCGATCCGACGCAGCTGGGCCGCTATCTTTCCGACTTTCCGCTGATCTTGCCGTAAAGGCCCACCAGCCCTTCCGGGGCAAAAAGAACCACCCCCAGTAATATGATGCCCAGGATAATGGCCCAGATCTCAACCAGGCTTTGGTGGATCTGTTGCAGGATAATATGTAAAAATATGAGAACTGAACTGCCGATGGCCGGTCCGGCGAATGAATACATCCCCCCCACCAGGCAGGCAAAAATTGCATCTCCCGATTTGCTCCAATGCAAAAATTCCGTCTGAGCAAAACGATTCAGTTCCGTGAACAACCCACCCGCGATGCCGGCAAAAATGCCGGCAATTATAAAATTGATCCACTGGTAGCGCCGCACATTGATGCCGATGAATTTGGCTCTTTCAAGATTCTCTCTGGTAAGCCTGATAGACAGACCAAAAGAGGAATTAACGATCATTCGCATCACCAGAAAGCAGACCAGAAATATGATCAAACACAGCAAATAATAATTCGTGGGATCTAAAAATTCCGGTTTGGGAATGCCATGGATGCCATCATCGCCGCCGGTAAAGGTGTACCACTGGAATGCTATCATGTAAAGCAGTTGGCCAAAAGCCAGGGTCAGAATGGCAAAATAAAGCCCGATCAACCGCACGCAGAACCACCCGACGATGGCAGCAGCAACCCCGGCCGCCAGGGGGGCCGCAAGCAAAGCTAGCACCAGAGAGATCCCGGCCTTCTTCATGAGCAGGGCCACGGTGTAAGCCCCGACACCGAAAAAGGCGGCATGACCGAAACTGACCATCCCGCCGAAACCGAGAATCAGATTGAGACTGGTAGCAAACAGCGCCATGATAATCATCTCGGTCGTTACCCAGATCCAAAATTCTCCGGTTTGACCGAAGCGAGCCAGAATAAAGGGCAATATCACAAGTCCGACGATGACGATCCCACCGATTACCCGATTGTTATAGCCTGGTTGCGAATAGTCCATAGTTTTGATCTCTTTTATCCCGGTTTGGGGTGGCCGGTTATTAGTTATTGGTTATCTTTCCGGTTTACCGAACAGCCCCCAGGGTCTGATGATCAGAATGAGGGCCATCGCAAAATAAGGAAAAACAATGGCAAAACGGCTTAGCGGTAACTGGATGAAAGCAACTCCCACGCCTAATATGAGAGATCCCAGCAAGGCCCCGCCGATACTGCCCAGTCCGCCGATAACAACCACGGCAAACGCTTCGATGATTTTCTCCATACCAATACTCAAATCAATGTTGGCCAGGGCCGACATCAAAACGCCGCCCAGTCCGGCCAGCCAGCATCCCAGCATGAAGGTCGCCGTCATGACTCTGGATACATTGACACCCAGGGCCCCGACCATTTCCGGATGAGAAACCGCTGCCCGGATGAGATTGCCGGCTCTGGTGCGGTAAAGTAAAATCCATAATCCAATGGCGATGATCGGCCCCACCAGCAGAATGAATACGTTATAAGTCGGCAGAAACAGATCAAAGAATTGGATCGACCCGGCCAGAAGCTCGGGACGGGCGACATTGCGGATATCCCCGCCCCAGATCAAGCGACAGGCGTCGTCCAGGATCAGCAAGACGGCATAGGTCAGCAACAGCTGCAACAAATGCTCCTTGCCGTATATCCGGCGAAAAAGCGGAATTTCCAGACTCAAACCCAACAGGGCAACCGCCGGCGGCACCAGGAGCATTAACAGGATAAAGGATAACATCGATCCGGTCGGCAGCAGGGTGCTGAGGGAAAAGGCCAGAAAGGCTCCAATCATGTAAAGGGAGCCATGCGCAAAATTAATGACCCGCAACACCCCGAATACCAGTGACAGACCGGATGCAACAATAAACAAAACCATCCCCTGGCTGAGTCCGTTAATCAGAATAAATAAGTAAAATTCAATGCCCATACACCACCCGCTTTCCTGCAAATTAGGCGTTTATCGAATGCAACAATCTGCATCTGGTGGATTCGTCCCCCGGATAGCGGGGATCGAATCCACAACCGGTCCTGCTCTATTTAGGCTGCAATTCCAAAACCTTATCAACGGGCAGCCATACTTTTTCGGCCGGCACCTCCACCACATCCTTTAAGATGAGAAAATCCTTATACTTCGGGTCGCTGGCTGTATAGCCCACATAGAGTCCGATATTGGCCATGTGGTCCTCTTCGCGAAGGTAGCGGGCGCCCCGCAGGGATTCAAAACGCAAACCTCCCAGCACTTTAACCACGTCTTCGGATTTGGTGCTGTTGGCTTTTTTCATCGCGGTGGCCAGCACAATCAAACCATCATAAGCCATACAGGCCCAGTCCGACGGCCATTCATTATACTTTTTATAGTATTTCTCGGCGAATACCTGCATATCCAATGTGGCAACGGCATAAAACGGACAGCGCGAATAGCCCAGCAGTCCTTCGGGCATATCCATGCCCGTGGCCCGCAACATATCCAAATCATATAAAGACGTAATGCTGGCATTTTTAAACAGGCCATAGGGTTTAGCCTGCTTGATGAAACTGCTCAAACCGCCGCCCCACAGATTGGTGTAGATAACCTCCGGTTTGCGGGCCATCAGGGTCGGAATATAGGGCGCGTAATTGGTCTCTCCGAGTTTGGTCCAAACCGCTTCTAATATTTCTGCCTCCGGCTTGAGCTTGCCGAGATTCTCTTTAAAGGAATCCCATTGCGAGTGAGCGTATGCATAGTCCGGTCCAATAAAAGAATAACGCTTATAGGGTTTCTTGGACAGAAACATGGTTATACCGCGGCCTTCGATCCCGGTATTGGGCACCACCTGGAACATATAGGGATGGTAATCCGTGGTGGTCAATTTCTCGGTGTTGGACGTGTGGAAGTAAACGATTTTCTTAAACTCTTTGGCCACTTTAGTCACCGCCAGGGCAACCCCGCTGCTGGTGGGGCCGATTAAAAATTCGCACTTTTCACTGAGAATCAATTCCCGGGCTACCATGGCCCCGACATCGGGTTTAAGCTTCGAATCACGGATGATCAGTTCCAATTTTTTACCGAGAATTCCACCGGCCGCATTGGTATCTTCGATAAACAGCTCGACGGCCTTCTTCTGAGATGCATAAAAGGTCGCTCCAATACCCGGCATATCCGCTGTCCAACCGATACGGATCGTGTCAGCCGCCTGTGCCATCGAAGCAATAAAAATTACTGCCAGCACAGTGATCAAAACTTTTAAATGTTTGCCTTTCATTTTAATTCTCCTTTCTGGGTGTTAGTGTTTTGTGCCCGTCAAACCCGGCTGGTAGCGGTATTGGATCTCGCGGGCCTATTAGCCAAAAATAGATTCCGGTTTGCCTTCTTTTCAGAGTTTGGTTTCCTGATCCTGCCAGTAGGTCTCGCGCATCACCCGCTTCAGTGTTTTGCCGGCCACATTGCGCGGAAATTCCTCCATGATGACGACATCGTGCAGCCGATGGAACTTGGCTGCGACCCGTGCGTTAACCCAATCACGAAGTTCCAACGGCGAAATTTCACCGGACTGGTGCAGAACCACAGCTGCCAAGGGGGTTTCCCCCCATTTGTCATGGGGTATGCCAAAGACCGCTGCCTCCTGCACCGCCTGATGCTGAACAACAATTTCCTCTATGTCCCTGGGGTAAACGTTGACACCACCGGAGATGATCATGTCCTTTTTACGATCCACCAGATAGAGATAGCCGTCTTCGTCTACATAACCCATGTCCCCCGAATGCAGCCAGCCGTCTTTAACCGCTTCAGCCGTCAAATCGTCACGCTTATAATATCCCGGCATCAGGATTGGTCCCCGGCCGCAGATTTCTCCGACTTCTCCCGGTGGCAACTCGTTTTCATTCTCATCTAAAATTCGCATTTCAAAAAACGGCGGCGGAACCCCAACGGAATCCGGCTTAGCGCAATAATCCAATTTGTCCAGAACGGTTACAAAGCCCTCGGTTAATCCATAGAGCTCGTAGAACCGTCCCGGGAGGTGCCGATTCAGTGCATCTTTGTGTTCTCTATGGAGTGGGGCGCCCAAAGACAGAATCATCTCAAGCGATTGAAGCGTTTCATAGGAAAAATTGGGTGCATTCAGCATCGCGATGATTTGAGCCGGTACGACCATGACATGAGTGACTTTCTCCCGTTCGATGGCTTCGATATAGGAAACCGGCTCAAACTGATCCAGCAGGACATAGGTTGCCCCGAGAAACATGGTGGGCATCAGATCGACAAACGCGCCGTTAAACACGATGGCACCGGCATGCATGGTGACACTTTCCGGTCTCATCCGTAAAGAAGCAGCGAATGTGGTGGCATACATCGCCCGGATATAATGGGTGTGGATAATTCCTTTGGGCAGCCCGGTGGTACCACTGCTGTACATGATATTAAAGAGATCATCCCGATCGATGACGATCCCTTCAGGCTCCCGCTCGGATGCAGCAGCCTTTAGTGCATGATAATCCTGATACCCCGTCATGTCGGGTGCATCCGTGAGAATGAAGCGATCCTCAGCAATGGCCGACAGGTCGGATTTAATGGGATCAATCTGCTTAACGAAACCGGCATTGGAAATCAACACAACCGCATCTGAATCATTTAGCAATGATTTCATGGCCTGCTCAAGCAGCAACGTGCTTAAAGGTACCACAACGGCCCCGGCTTTAGCCACAGCCCAGTAAACTTCAAGCAATTCCAGACAGTTGGGTAAAATCGTGGCAACCTTGTCTCCTTTGCGAACGCCCATGTCCATCAGGGCGTTTGCCAGGCGATTAATACTTTTATTAAACTCAAGCCAGGTCAGACGCTGATCTCCAAAAACAACCGCCAAATGATCGGGACGATAACAGGCATGCCGCGTAAAAAGTGAACCAATGTTCATCGTGTTCTCCTGCCAAATAATTCAATAAACGCCAACCAAAATTATTGAATCTGAATTTACTATCCCTTCAATAGCTGACAATAGGTCTCCACCCACCGCTCTCCGCCTTCCGCATTCGGGAATCCCCAATTGAATATTTCCCACTTCAAACTTCATGTCTTTTCCAACTTCCGCCTCCCGACTTCCGAATTCTAATACGTCAACACCACCCCCCCATCAAACTGCAGGTCTCCGCCGATCAGATACCGGGCATGCTTTGAAAACCCGAAGACGAAGAGATTGGCAACTTCAATCGGTGTCATCATTTCCTTGATACGCGAGGCTCCCATCATGACGTCTCTGACGACCTCCTGCTGGGTGATTCCGCGCTGTTCGGCCTGGGCCGGTATCTGCTTCAGCGCCAACGGCGTTTTAACAAATCCGGTGCTGATCGTAAAAGAGCGGATCTTTCCGTCCCCTTCCGCTGATATGGATTGGCTCAGGGCTTTTAAGCCAAATTTGGTAATGTTGTAGACCGGTTTGTTTTTGGTGCAAATATGGGCATGAATCGAAGCCATATGGCCGATAACACCGATACCGTCGCTGCTTTGCTTCATGTGGCTGATGGCCAGTTGGGAAAGAAAAAACGGTGCCCGCAGCATCAGGCGCTGCATCAGATCATATTTTTCCATGGGGAAATTATCCACCGCATCGATATGCTGAATGCCGGCAATGTTGGCCAGGTATTTAATGGATCCCAGTTTGGCAGCTTCGGAAACGGCATTTTCAATTTCCTGATCTTTGGTCAGGTCGGTTTGAATGAAAATCATCTGTCCGCCCAGCTCGCGGGCCAGGTTTTGAGTTTTTTTGCCCTCTTCCTCATTGATGTCCAGCCCCACGGTCATCAGATTATTGGCGGCCGCGGCAATGGCCGTAGCCCTGCCGATGCCGGTGCCCGCGCCGGTCACCACGCACACATTGCCATGATTAAAATTAAGGTCCTCAAGAACAAGAATGTCTTCCCTGAGAATATCCGGCTCTTTTGTGTCTGAAGGTTTGCGGGTTTCCATAGCTTGATTCCTGAAAATTAATATCGTTTTAGGGTTTGATGGGCGGAAGCTAACCATGGCTTGTGCAATTATCAGACCATAGATCCCTGGGACGGCCAGCTACACTATTCAGAAAATTTTAAATGAACATAACCAATAAATACCATTCATAATTTTATTTTTTTACATATTATGATTTTATTTTACTCGACAGGCCAATCCTGATCAGGTATATAAAAAAGCGTCTCAAAAGATCTACATGTCACTCTATGGAGACAGGGATGGGGCATGAAAGCTGAAACCCGAAATAACAGCGGCCGGATGCCGCTGAATCTGACTGACGGCTTTTTCCGAAAGCTCGTGGATCACATGCAGATCGGAGTCATCGTATCTGACGACAGGGGTTTTATCGTCTATATGAACGATACGTATGCAAGATTTTTAAATCTTGATCCCGCTGAACAATTGGGGAAGCACGCGACAGATGTGGTGGCCAACAGCCGGCTGCACATCGTTGCCGAGACCGGAAAAGCAGAGGTCAACCATCCCCACCAATTCAAGGATATCGGTTATCTGGTACACCGGATTCCCATCAAGGAAGACGACCGTGTCATAGCCGTTCTCGGCCTGGTCCTTTTCGACAGCGCTACCACCGCCAGCAGGCTGGCAAACAATCTGTCTTTTTTGGAAACAAAATTGAACTTATATGAAAATGAGCTCGCATCCCTGCGTTCGACCCGTTATACGTTTGACAGCATCGTTGGCCGGAGCCGGATCATCTGCGACTTAAAATCAGAAGCCCTCAAAGCTTCCGGCAACCAGTTGCCGGTTCTCATTTCAGGGGAGAGTGGGACCGGCAAGGAACTTTTCGCTCAGGCTATTCATCATGCGAGTTCCCGCAAACTTTACCCGTTGGTCCGAATCAATTGTGCCGCCATTCCAAAGGATCTCCTCGAATCGGAACTATTCGGATATGACAAAGGCGCTTTTACCGGCGCAAAGAACGAGGGCAAACCGGGTAAATTTGAACTGGCCCATCACGGCACCATGTTTTTAGACGAAGTCGGAGATCTGCCCCTTGAAATGCAGCCCAAATTGCTGCGGGTCATCGAAGAAAAGGAATTTGAGCGGATTGGTGGCACCCATTTGATCCATTCGGATTTTCGACTGATCGCCGCCAGCAACCAGAACCTTGAAAAAATGGTGGCTGACGGTCGATTTCGTAAAGACCTGTTCTACCGTCTAAATGTGATTACCTTAAATATCGTGCCGTTGAGGGAGAGAAGGGAAGATATCATTCCCCTGGTGCGGCATTTTTTGAAACTGATCGCCCAGGATGCTGCCCTGGTAGAAATCAAGTTCGATAAAGTCGCCGAACAGGCCTTAATAAACTACGATTGGCCGGGTAATGCCAGAGAGCTGTCAAATGTCCTTGAAAGAACGCTATCATCAATTGGCCGAAATACAATCTCGCTCGGTGACTTACCCTTTTATCTGACGCAGGGTCAAAAAATATCTTCCGGTCAAAATCCGGATTCGCTCAAAAAAGTGCATGACAGGGCGGAAAAAGAAGCCATCCAATTCGCACTGGAACAAACCCACTACAACAAATCCCAAGCCGCCAATCTGCTGAATATCAACCGCACCCTACTATATAAAAAAATTGCCAGGCATAAGATACCGTTAAAGCAAGACTAACCTTTAAAAAATGTAGCGATATTGCTACATTTGTTATCTAACGTTGAAACCCTTGTTTTCTGGGCCGAGTCAGCTGCGCCGGCGGATTTGCCGTAGACAAATGCCATGGAATAGTGGAGTGATGGAAAAAAATCCAATACTACAGCACTCCAACTCTCCATAGCTCCGGCTACTTTCAGACGATGTATTAATTTTCATGAAAGATTTGGCTAGAATTGGGGGTTGTCAGTTATTATCAAATGATTAATTTAAATGGACTTAAGATGATCACAAAATAATTGAAAAGCCTGCGCATATAACGCTCCGATCCAAATCGGATAAGTTGCAAAAGGAGATACCATGATATCAGCTGAAGAAAGATATGCCAAAAAGAAGGCAACGGTTCGGGGATACAATATGAGCTACGTGGATGAAGGATCTGGCGACCCGATTGTCCTGCTCCACGGCAATCCCACATCATCTTACCTGTGGCGTAATGTCATACCTCACCTTAGCGGACTGGGCCGATGTGTCGCCCCGGATCTGATCGGAATGGGAGATTCGGACAAACTCAAAACCAGCGGCCCGGATTCTTATTCTTTCATTGAACACCGCAAATATCTGGATGCCCTTTTGGAAGAGATCGGGGTATCCGAAAACATCACCTTCGTGGTTCATGACTGGGGCTCGGCCCTGGGGTTCGACTGGGCCTATCGACATCCGGACAAGGTCAAAGGCATTGCCTATATGGAGGCAATTGTGCTTCATTATGACTGGAGTGCCTGGCCGGATGACGCCCGCAAAATTTTTCAGGGCTTCCGATCGCCCGCCGGAGAGGAGATGGTGCTCGACAAAAACTACTTCGTCGAACTGGTGCTGCCCGCTTCAGTGATCCGTAAGATGACGGATACTGAAATGGACATATACCGCCGTCCCTTTCTCAATTCCGGCGAAGATCGACGCCCGACCCTGTCATGGCCGCGCCAGATTCCCATCGAGGGAGAACCTCAAGATGTTGTCGAGATCGTAACCACATATGGCCCATGGCTCGCCGAATCAGACATTCCCAAGCTATTTATAAATGCCGAACCCGGGGCAATTTTGAGGGGCAGAGCACGCGATTTCTGTCGCACATGGTCCAATCAGAAGGAAGTTACGGTCAAAGGCAATCATTTCATTCAGGAAGATTCACCGGACGAAATCGGCCAGGCGGTTGCAGCGTTCATCCGTGAGATAGATCATAGTTGAAAATATTCACATTCCCTATCCAGCTTAAATCTTAAGTTTCATAAATATTCTGCCGATAAACATCCTAATACCTCTCTAAGGGTCTATGATCTCTATCAGATTTACCGTCTAATCGGATTCTCTGATAAATATTACGTAGCGTTAACTGAGGAAATGAGCCCGGCACTTAAGATGATACGCACCATTAAGGCAAAGTTTTGGAATACGATCTCCAGTGGTCTTCCGATAGACTATGATCTGGAGGTGCTTCGAAAAATATTTTTACTTAATCTGATCATAATCCTCGGCGGCTTTTTCCTGGCGCTGCTATGTTCAATAGCCTTTATCCAGCGGGATTATGTGTTGGCCGCAGTTGTTTTTTCAATCCTGTCATTTATCGCATTCCTTTTTATTTATCTGAGAAAAAGACAAAATCATCATCTGGTGGCAATCATCGGCACCATTGTCACCGGCTTTTTTTATTTTTTTCTGATTGCCAACGGTGGCGTCAGTAAAACTGCTTATGTATGGGCTTTTACCTACCCTCTTATCGCCCTGTTTTTGCTCGGCAAAAGATTGGGTACATATATGTCTCTGATATTGCTGGGATTAACTGGCATTGTTTTTGCCTTCGGAGACAAAATAGTGTTTTTTGAATCCTACAATGTCGATCTGATTCTGCGGTTCATACCGGCTTATATCACGATCTTGCTATTTGCCTTCGTCATGGAGAAAGTCCGCGAAATCATTCAACACCGCCTTAAGAAATCAAAATCAGAGCTGGAAAAAGCGTTTAGAGAAGTTCAGCAATCGACTGATGAAATTGCCAGATCCAACCGTGAATTACAGGCCGAAATCACCGAACGCAATCGCATCGGGAAAGCCCTGCGTGATAGTGAGGAGTTTCTTGAAGATGTCATCGAGAGTATTCAGGATGGTATCAGTGTTCTGAATCCCGATCTCACTATTCGGAACACGAACAGCGTCATGCAGCAATGGTATCAGGACAGTTTACCCCTGGTCGGAAAAAAATGCTTTGAATCTTATCGCAATAAAGAAGAGCCCTGTAAACCATGCCCTGCCCTGCGTAGTCTGGAATCCGGCAAAGCCGAACGCGATATAATATCGGGTCCAGCGGGATCTCCTATCGCATGGCTTGAAGTGTATAGTTATCCGATTAAAGATAAAGACGATGGCAGGGTAACCGGTGTTGTTGAATTCGTGCGTGATATTTCGGAGCGCAAACGTCTGGAAAACCAGCTGGCCCAGGCTGAAAGAATGGATAGCATCGGACGCCTGGCCGGCGGGGTTGCCCACGATTTCAATAATCTTTTAATGGGGATTCAAGGCCGTACCTCATTGATGCTTGCCGATGTTGATGCGCATCATCCTTTTGTTGAGCATCTCTCGGGTATTGAGACATACGTAAAAAACGCGGCTGGTCTGACACGCCAGCTTTTAGGATTTGCCCGGGGTGGTAAATATGAAGTCAAGGTAATCAACATCAACCAACTTGTCGCTCAAACCGCGGGCATGTTCGGCAGAACCAAAAAAGAACTCATCATCAGCAGCGATTTCCAGGATGATATTTGGCCGGTGGATGCCGATCAAGGACAAATAAACCAAGTCTTTCTGAATCTCTTCGTCAATGCCTGGGAAGCAATGCCCCAAGGCGGTGAATTGAGTCTGAAATCGGAGAACATTTCCCTCAGCCAAAATTTTGTAAAAGCCTATGGTGTCGATCCCGGTCGCTATATTAAATTTTCGGTTTCGGATACCGGCATCGGTATGGATGAGACCACGCGCAAGCACCTTTTCGATCCTTTCTTCACAACCAAGGATCGGGGCAGAGGAACGGGGCTGGGTCTGGCATCAGCCTATGGGATCATTAAAAATCATAATGGCATAATAGCCATCAAAAGTAAGCCGGGCCGGGGAACCACCTTCTCGATTTATCTGCCGGCATCAGAAAAAGCTGTTTTAAAAGAAAAACAATATTCCAGAGCCGTAGCGAATGGCTTCGAAAACCGTTTTGCTGGTTGACGACGAGGATAGATTCATTTGACAATGTTTTTTGAATTTGCCACAATGAGACGTCAAGCGCGCTGAATTACACTGTTACCGACCTGGATGCTTCCGATCGAGCTGTGCTAATGTTAGTACTACCCTCTTCTTACCGAACTTACCTCTGTTGAAATTGGATCTCTTTTCTAGTTGACCCCCTGTTTTTAGGATTTATTTTATAGTTAAACGACTAAACGCAGCGTCATAATACCTGAACCTTGCATATGTATGCGAAAGGATTTATTTCGTTCTGTATAAAACCCGGCCACTCAGATCTGCCTCGGTGCGGAAAACCGAAAGGAGGACAACATGAAAAACTTACAGCTTAATTATGAAACGCTCATCAAGATCACCAAATCCCTGTCGAAATCAAAGGATCCCGAAGAAATTATCAGAATGACGGTGGAGAGCATTCAATCATCGCTGGGAATCAAAGGCTGTGCGTTGTTTCTGATCAATACCCAAACAAAGGATTTGGAAGTAGCGGCTTCGACAGGTTTGAGTGATGAATATTTAAATAAGGGAACCGTGAGCGCTTTGAGTTCCATAGCCGACTCACTTAAAGATGGGCCGGTAGCGGTTTATGATGTCAGTGATGATCCGAGAATCCAATATCCTGAGGCAGCCAAAAAAGAAGGTATTGCCTCCATTCTTGCCGTACCGATCATGATCGGGGATGAAGCCATTGGAGCCATTCGGGCTTATACGGCCGAAAAATGGGAATTTACCCTGGATGATGTGAATTTTGTTCAAGCCCTGGCCCAGATTGCGGGCATTCTGATCGAGATGGCCCGGCTGCATCAGGGACAAAGTGAACACATTGAAGCGTTAGCCACTATGTGTGAGTCTCCCAATCTATAGGTAAGAAATCCGTGAGACAGCGATCCCGGCTTTGATCTGCTCAGTGGCGAGACTCCGACCTCAGGCATCAGGAGTACTGGAGTGATGGCCAAGACATCTTTAAACGATTGGCAGTCAGCCGTTGTTGAACCGCAAGCGGTGATCGATAAAATCAGGCCCGGAATGAGTATTTTCCTGGGCACCGGGGTGGCCGAACCGCGCACCATGGTTCGACACCTGATGGCTTCTAAAGCCAAAAACCTGGAAGATCTCGAACTGATTCAACTTGTCAGCGTCGGCGATGCCGTTTCACTGCAGACGCTTCAATCCCAGAATTTCCGCCTGAAAACATTCTTTCACGGCTGGGTGGCGGATGAAGCCATCGAAGAAGGCCGGGTGGATTTGATACCCAGTCGATTTGTTAAGATTCCCCAACTGATTGAATCCCTCCTGCGACCGATTGATGTGGCCATTATTCAGGTTACTCCCCCCAATGAGGCCGGATTCTGCAGCCTGGGTATTGCGGTTGATGTGGCCCGGGAAGCACTGGAACAGGCCAGTATTCGTGTTGGTGAAATCAACACCCTGATCCCGCGCACGTTTGGAGACACATTTGTTTCGGCAGCAGAATTTAATTTTCTGGTACGTGCGACCGATCCTCCGATTTACTTCGACCGCTGGGAGATCGATGATATCTGGGATGAGGTCGCAAAGCAGGTGGCCTCATTGATTGAAGACGAAAGCTGTCTGGCATTTTCCATCGGACCCCTCTACGAAGCCCTCGCGAAAAGACTGACAGTCAGGCGTCATCTGGGAATCCACTCACCCATTTTCACGGATCCCTTAATGGATCTGATGATAAGCGGTGCAGCCACCAACCGGCGCAAGGAAACTGATCGCGGCAAGGCGTTGACATCCTATGCCATCGGCACCAAAGAATTGATGGCCTGGCTGGACAACAATCCGCTGGTTGAATTCCAGCGCATCAGCAGGGTATTCAACCCGTTAACCATTGGTAGTAATCCGCGCTTTGTCACGGTCGTTGCGGCCCGCAAAGTGGATCTGTATGGTCGTATCGGACTATACATTGGCAAAGGCAATGTGGCCGCCGGCCCGGCTGAAGTGATGGATTTTTTAAATGGTGCCGAGCTGTCCAATGGCGGGCGCTCCATATTTGCACTGACCAGCCGGGACCCCGCTGGCAGTCCGAATATTTTACTTTCGATCGCCGATCTGCCCAATCAGTTCAATGCGATTGAGTCTGTGGGAGCGGTGGTGACCGAATACGGCATCGCCTTTCTTGAAGGACGCACCCTCAGGGAACGGGCCCAGGCCCTGATCGACATTGCGCACCCGGATGACCGGGCCGCCTTGGTGAAATTCGCCAAAGACAAAAAGATCTTATACCGCGATCAAATCTTTCTGGCCGATAGCGCGCGCCTCTACCCGGCGGAAATTGCGGCGACCCAAACCATCAAAGACGATCTCAGTGTCAGATACAGGGCCATCCGGCCGTCTGATGAAGAGGGCATGCGCCATCTGTTTTATCGGTTTTCAGACGAGGCCGTCTACTCCCGATATTTTCACTCCGTCAGCAGCATGCCGCATTCAAAAATGCAGGAATACGTCAACGTGGACTGGAATCAGGCAGTGTCCATTGTCGGTTTGATCGGTGAAGAGGGCAAGGGGCGCATTATCGCCGAGGCACGTTTCATCAGAATTCCAGGCAGTTCCTTAGCTGAAGCGGTTTTCGTAGTCGACGAAAAGTATCAGCGGCTTGGGATTGCTTCTTTTTTATACAGGATGCTGATCCGGCTGGCCAAAGAGCGGGGAATCAGGGGGTTTTCGGCCGAAGTCTTATTTTCCAACCTTGGAATCATGAAAGTTTTTCGCAAAGGAGATCTGCCGGTCAAAGCCCATCTGGAGGGCGGCGTCTACCACCTCGAAATTCCATTTAACAAACTGAACAAGACGTGATGATAAAACCACAAAAAATGAGGGAGACAATCATCTGCACGGCGGAACCCGTGGTTTTGGTAAAGTCGCCATTTGCTCCTGATGTAATCAAAATAATTCCACAACGGGTGCCATAATACAAGTGCCGGTTAGCGTCTTTTTTTCGTGTAAAACGCAACCGCCACAATAATAATCAAGCCTTTGATAATCCATTGCCAGTAGGCAGACACATCCAGCAAATTTAACGCATTGCTGAGGATGGCAAATATAAAAACGCCGGCGATTGTGGCGGTGACGCTGCCTTTGCCGCCGGAAAGGCTCGTCCCGCCGATTAATACGGGTAAAATAGAATCCAGCATGTAGCGTTCACCTACCAGCGGATCTCCCATCCCCATCCGGCTGGCCAGGAAAATTCCGGTCACCGCCGCAGTGAAACTGCAGATCATATAAGTGATGATCTTAACCCGATCGGTTTTGATGCCGGACAACCTGGCGACTTCCTCGTGGCCGCCGGTCGCATAAACATATCGTCCCAAGGTGGTTCGGCGCAGAATAAAGATGCCGGCTGCCGCAACCGCCGCAAACAAAAAAATCGGAAACGGAATAAACCACACTTTACCCCAGGCCAGAAAATCAAAAACAGCCGGAACCGAGCCGACCGGGGATTTAGTGTAGAGCAGCAACCCCCCCTGCACGATCGACATCATCCCGAGCGTCACAATGAGGGGATGGACCCGGGTTCTGGTGATGATAAACCCGTTGCAGAACCCGATGAACAGCGCCAGCACAATTACGAACGCAACCACCGGCAAAATCAGCGCTTCGCGGCCAAGGATCATCCCGGTAGTCAGGCAGGAAGCCATACTGACCACCGAACCGATCGACAAATCGATTCCGGCGGTTAAAATCGCGAACGTTTGACCGACACTGACCAACCCGAGCGGCACTACCTGCCGCAAAAGATTCTGGATGTTGCGGGCGGTCAGGAATATGTCAGACAACAGGCTGGTGGCAACAATCAAGCCTAGCAGCATAAAATAAACGATCACCGTATTTCGATCCTGTTTAAAAAAACTATAACGCAAGGGGCGTCTCTTTCTGTTGCTGTTGAAAGAAATTTTGACCGGTAGCCAACATCAGGATGCGTTCCTCCGACGCTTCGGAAGGCGAAAGCTCCCCCATGACTTTTCCATCGTGAATGACTAAAATTCGATCGCTCATACCTATAATCTCGAGCAGTTCCGAGGAAATCATAATGATGGCGGTTCCCCACCTGGCGAGCAGTCGCATGAGCCGGTAAATTTCGGCCTTGGCCCCGACATCGATACCGCGGGTCGGCTCGTCTAAAATCAGCAGAGACGGATTGATATTCATCCACTTGGCCAGAATCACTTTCTGCTGATTACCGCCGCTGAGATACTGGATTTCCTGTTCGATGCCGGTTGTGACGATATCATATTCCCGAACGCGGTTCTTACATATTTCTTTCTCTTTTGCTTCGCGCACGAAAAACCATTTTTTAATTCTGTCCAGGATCGTTAAGGTCAGGTTTTTTCTGACGGACATGTTATGGACCAGGCCGTCCTTGGCACGGTTCTCAGTCACAAATCCAATGCCGCTTGCAATCGAAGACTTGGGAGTTGCTCCTTTCAGGGGGCTGCCATTCAACAGCACACGGCCGCTGTCGATAACACAGGCGCCAAAAATGGCCCGGGCGATCTCTGAACGTCCGGAGCCGACCAGGCCCGCTAAACCTAGGATTTCTCCGCTGTATACCTTGAAAGAAACGTGCTGTAAAATATTATCGCGGCCAACATCATCCAGGGCCAGGATTTCTTTTTTCTCGCCAACTTCCCGCGCCGGAAAAGTCTCCGTCAGACTTCGGCCGACCATCAAGTTGACAATCTGCGGCTTATCCAAGTCCCCGGTATCATAGGTTCCCACGAGATGACCGTCTTTAAGAACCGTGGTGCGATCGGCAATTTGAAAGATTTCTTCGATTCGATGGGATATGTAGATGATCGTCTTTCCGCTTTCCTTAAGCGATCGGATGATGCGAAACAGTGACTCCAGTTCACGGCCGGAAACCACGGCCGAGGGCTCGTCCATCATGATGATATCGGCATTCAATGACAGTGCTTTGGCGATTTCCACCATCTGTTGGTGGGCCACGCCGAGATCTTTGACCTTGGATTGGATATCGATATCCGCCTGCAGATCGTCAAGCAGCTCGCGGGACCGCTTTCTTAGCGCGACGCTGTCGATAAGACGCCCGCGTTTCGTTGGTTCGCGTCCCAGAAAGATGTTTTCTGCGACAGTCAGCTCCGGGATAAGATTGAACTCCTGGTAAATGATGCTGATACCACAATTCTGGGCATGTTTAGGGGAAGAGAATAAGATTTTTTCCCCCTTTAATAAAATATCTCCGCCGGCCGGTCGATAAACCCCGGCCAGTATTTTCATTAAAGTCGATTTCCCGGCACCGTTCTCACCCACAACCGCATGGACTTCACCCGGCAAACAACTGAAATCGATCTTATCCAGTGCCAACACCCCGGGAAATGCCTTCGATACTTTTTGCATTTCCACAATATATTCGCCCATTTTACCTATTCTTTCTAATTAAATGGGAAGGTCCCGCAGGACCTTCCCGGACGGGTTTATTTCGGCAGCCACTTGTCGGGCAGCGTATTATTCCAGGCATCACCCGGCCAATCTTTGTGGGCCATCTGGCTCCACGGCAAATCACTTTTTACGTTTTCCGTATCCACGGTAGTTATAATCGTGCGGGGTACGTCGACGAAAAAGGGAACCGGCTCGCCGTTGAGAACCTTCAAGGCGACTTTGACCGCATCAGATCCCATGGATACCGGGAAATCGATGCTCATTGACGGAAAACCCAGTTCCTGGGCTTTCACCAGAAAGGCATTGAGATGGTCGGCCGTAACGGGCACCTTCATGCCGGCTTCATTCAAGGCTTCCATAGCGCCGACATTTTGCAGTCCATCACCCCATACGCCGTCGATTTTGTTGCCATAGGATTGGATCATCGCTGCCATGATCTTCTTGCCTTCGGCCGGTGACCAGTTGGCGTACTGGAGATCCAACAGTTTGATGCCGGGGAATTGGGCCAGTATCTCTTTGCCCCCTTCGATTCTTTCCTCCGCGGGGCCGGCACCGGGGAATCCGCCCAGCATCACGATATTGCCCTTACCTTTGAGCATCTCGCAAAGCCAGAGCATTTGAAACCGTCCCTGGGTGTAATTGCTGGAGTTGACGAAAGACACAAAGTTGTCGCTTTTCACTCTGCGGTCCACACAGATTACGGGAATTCCCATTTTAGAAACTCGTGTGACGATGGGGTCCAGGGCAGCACTTGTGGCGGCACTGATGATTAACAAATCAATGCCTTTGGCCACCAGGTCTTCAACATCGGCGATTTGTTTGTCGGGTTTGTCGTTGGCGTCCGTGACATAAAACTTTTTTATCAAACCCTTCTGGGCTTCGGCCTCGGCTCTGACCTGCAGATCAAAATAGACCCGCCAGGAATTGGAAACTGAAGCATTGCTGAATCCGATGATATAAGGCGGGCTTTTCTTGAATTTGGAAGTGTCCTCCATCTTGAGTGCACTGGTGTCCCAGAGCCATGAGCGCGGAAAACTTTCGGCAGCCGCAATGGATCCCAATGCCGAGAAAACGAATGCGCATACCATAAGGATTGTTATCAGCTTTTTCATCGTCACCCTCCTTTCTTGGGTATAGTGTTGTGAAATATTATGAGTTCCAATCCAAACCAATTCAATCGATCGGTTTATCACCTCCCTTCACGTTTCGCGCCAAGCCATTTTGCTAGGAGCTTTTCCTAAAAACGGCGTAAAATGATGCCGCCAGGATGATAATGGAACCTTTGACTATGTATTGAACCTGCACCGGCAGATGGAGCAGCAGCACCAGATTGTAAAGCATGATAATAATGAGAACCCCCACAATCGTTCCCATGACCCCGCCTTTGCCGCCGGCAAAGGACGTGCCCCCCATAACCACCGCGGCGATTGAATCGAGCTCATAGCCCCTGCCGACCCAGTTATCGGAAATGCCGACATAACCGGCAAGGTAAAGGCCGGCAATCGCGGCGCAGAAACCTGAAATCATATAACCCACCGTGATCACTAAATGGATGCGATACCCCGAAAGATAGGCCGTCTCGATATTTCCACCGATGGCATAAATCTGGCGTCCCAGCGTTGTTTTGTTTAAAACGATGACAGCCAGCAGCATCAGAATCGCCAGTGAAAGAATCGAGGTCGGAATCGGACCGACATCGCCGGTTCCCAAAAATCGTAAGATCGGTGGAAACCCCCCTTTGGGTGCCCCCTTGGTATAGAGAAAGCGCAACCCCTGCACGATAATCATGACACCGAGGGTGGCCATGAAGGGCTGAACTTTGCGCTTGGTAATCAGAAGCCCATTGACCAACCCGACGAGAATACCGAAAACTAGACAGATAGCGGCAACGGGCAAAAAAAAGGCATCCTGCCCCCCGGTGTTGTGCGCCATTATCACGGCAACCGTCGCCATAACCGAGGCTACGGAAAGATCCAGACCGCCGCCGCCGATCAGGATGACAAACGTCTGGCCGATGGCGACCATTCCCAGGGCGGCCGCTTGATTGAGGATGTCTTTTAAATTTTGAGGATTTAAAAATTGGGGGGAAACCACCGAGGCGGTAATGAAAAGTAGTCCCAGAAAAATGTAAATTCCGTATCTTTCAAATATGCTCCTGAACGAAATCGACAATTTAGGTGGGGATGCCTTGGCCGAAAGTTCCATAGGGTTTATCTTTCTTGAAATATAAAAAGATGCGGGGTGCAGATTGCCCGTCAAGAAGGCTCACAGCGTCAGCACCTTTGATCTCGTTATTGTACGGAGTGCCAACCGATAGGGTTTCGGTTTGCCCGGGCCGCCTATTTTGCCCGGGACTCTTTTTTAAGGCTGCGATAAAGGTCGCGATAGTATTTATCATGAACGGCACATCCGACGGCTTTCTGGGCAAACATAAGCTCCAGACAGCGGTCACAGATGGTGCAGTAATTGACCGCCTTCGACTCGCCGGCCAGAATCTTTTTGGTAAATAGCGGGTCGGCCAGAGACTGCCGGCCGACGCCGACCATATCGACATTGCCGTCTCTGACATTTTTTTCAGCCCAGTACACAAAGCTTTTTTTCGCTGGATTGGATTCCGGCAACTTGTTTTTGCCGTCCCTCAAATAGGTGTAGCCCGACCCAATTACCGGGATCGTCACGGCTTTTTTGACAGCCTGGGCCCATCCAAACAGCCGGTAGACACCCTCCGGATATTTTTTGGACGGTTGCGTGATTTCAGATCCGGCAATTCCGGCTGAGACATTGATGTAGTGCATCCCCATGTCTTCCATCATTTTGGCAAAGGCCAAAGGTTCGGTGAAATCTTCGACAACCTCATCCGGACCGGCCGTGCCAAAGCCACCGGTTACGCCGTCGTAAAAATTGAACCTGACACCCCGTAAGAAGGAATCGTCGTTCAACGCGGTTTTCATTTTCTGGACGGTTTCCCTGAAAAATCGGGTACGATTTTCAAAAGATCCGCCATAGCGGTCGTTTCGGATATTGGCCGGCTGGATCATTTCCGTGCAGACATAACCATGGCAATGCTTGAAGTCGATGCCATCCGCCCCGACCTGCCTGGCGATGACCGCCGCCTTGACAAAGTTGGAGCCGATCTCCTCGATTTCTTCCTCGGTCAGCACATGAATATCCGGGTCCCCGGTCGGAAAAACCGAGATGACTTTCGAAAAGGCTGCTTCGCTGAGTTTGCCCGACTGATTGAGCTGGAATAAAATCAGAGAATCCTGGTTGACCTCCCGCATTTCTTTAATCAAACGTGCCAGCCCCTCTGCGTTTTGTTCCGTAATCGCCATCTGGCTTTTTCGGGCCCGGCTCTCGGTCGTCAAGGTAAGGGACTCAGAGAAGATGATGCCCGCGCCACCTTCGGCAAAACGTCGATAGCGATTAATGGAAAGATCGGACGGATCCCCACTCGAATTGGCGTCGTTACATTCCATGGGCTGAAACACGATCCGATTGGGTGCCGTTTTTTTTCCAATCGGGATGGGGGACGAAATCGTCTGAGTTTCCATTTCACAATCCTCCTCGATCTGCATTTAAATTATCAAAAAAATTGGATTGTTAAGTCGCCAACGCCCTAACCCGGACAAGCCGGAATTGAATATTGAAGATTGCAAATTGAATATTTAAGGGCCTAAAAATTCTGACCGCAGCCGATACACTCGCAAGCGCACAAGCTGGCTGCCGTGGCACGTTTATTGTTCTTAGCGTCTGGTAGATTTTAAAGCAACCCAATTAATTTCTGATTGACTTATACGGACAACCTAATATAAGTACAACTGAAAACCCACATAATTATAAAAATGAATCATTGTCAATAAAAATTTTTGATTCAGAATCGAAGTCTATCTAATTATTCAATCCTGAAAAATAAGTGAGCAAAGGCTCATAAACACTGAATTGCTCTTTGAAAAATTTACAGCTCTGAATGTTCTATGTATCAGGGCGGATTAATTACCCGTTTTAAAAAGGAGGATAGAATGGACTCAAAAAAAACGATCGGCGTCGGAATGCTGGGGTACGCGTTTATGGGCAAGGCCCACACAAACGCCTTTAAAAAAATGCCGTACTTCTATTATCCGCCCCCGGCTGAACCGGTGTTGGAGGGAATCTGCGGCCGAAACGAACCGGCCGTTCAGGAAGCCGCCCAACGTTTTGGCTACCGGTACGGAACCAACGATTGGAAAAAGCTGATTGACGATCCGGCCATCGAACTTTTTGACAACAACGGGCCCAACAATGTTCACCAGGATCCCTGCATCGCCGCCCTTCAGGCCGGCAAGCACACCATCGTCGAAAAGCCCCTGGCGCTGGACGTGGCCGAAGCAAGAACCATGGTCGAGGCTGCCAAAGAGGTCGAAAAACATGGCATTAAAAACATGGTCTCGTTCAGCAATCGGTTTTGCCCGGCGGTACTGTTAGCCCGACGCCTCATCCAGCAAGGCAAAATCGGCCAAATATACCATTTCCGGGCCGCTTTTCTGCAGGACTGGCTGTTGGATCCCAATTTTCCGCTGGCCTGGCGTCTGAAAAAAGAGGTGGCGGGCTCCGGCGTGCTGGGTGATCTCAATGCTCACAGTATCGATATGGCGCGCTTTTTAACCGGCCTGGAAATCTCCGAAACCTGCGGGATCACCGAAACCTTCATCAAAGAAAGACCGATACCCCTCGAAGCCTCGGGCCTGTCCGGCAAGGCCGGTGAGGAAAAAGGAGCCGTTACGGTCGATGACGCCTCACTGGGCATGTTTCGTTTCGACAACGGCGCCCTGGGCAGTATTGAGGCCAGCCGCTTTGCTACCGGACGGAAATCACTGTGGCAGATCGAAGTTTACGGCAGCCGCGGGGCGATCCAGTTTGATCTGACCCAAAACAATCTGCTGCAGTATTTTTCCGTCGATGACCCCTTGGAAGTTCAAGGATTTCGGACCATTTTAGTGACCGAAGCCGAAGTCCACGATTTTGTTAAACACTGGTGGCCGCCCGGGCACATGCTGGGATGGGAGCATCATCACTGCCACACCATCTTCCATTTTTTCAACTGCGTGGCCAACAATCTGGCGGTCGCGCCCTGGGGTGCTACTTTCGAAGACGGCTTGAAGGTCCAACTGGTGCTCGACGCCCTCCAGCGCTCCGAAAAAGAACGCAGCTGGGTCAAAGTGGAGCAGTAAAGAATCCTGGTCCAGAGGGCTAGGCTTTGATTTCACCCCAGAGGGGTGGTGTTTGCCCTTAGATAACCAATGGAAAAATGGAATGGTGGAATATTGGGTATGAAAAGCGGATGATGTTCTGATTATAATTTCTGATCAGTGCCATCTATATAAAAATAGATCTCATTCCACCAAACGCGGGACTTCAGTATTCCAACATTCCATTGTTCCACTACCCCATGGCATTCGATTACGGTAATCCCGCTGGTGGCGGGACTGACCTGGCCCAGAGGACCAGGTTTTCAATGATAGAATAAATGGGAAGGAGGTATGTGAAATGAAAATAGGAATGTTTACCGCCAATTTTATGGATCGTGATCTGGAATCCGTCTTCAAAATGATGGCTGAAATGGGATATGAAACCGCCGAGCTTCCGGCATTTTCCAACAACGGGCACCTGGACATCGATGAAGTGCTTTCCGGCACCGGGGCGAAAAAAATCAAGGATCTGGCCCAAAATTATGGCCTCACCATTTCAGCCCTGAGCAACCACACCGAGGGGCAGCTGGTACTGGGCCCACATACCAAAGACACCGATGCTTTTTGCAAAGGGTCACCGGCCGAAAAAATCAAATTCGGGATGGACCGGATGAAAAAAACCGCCCAGGCAGCCGCCGCGCTGGATGTTCCGGTCGTGTGCGGGTTTATCGGCTGCGAGAATTTTGCCCGCTGGTTCCCCTGGCCCTACCCCGCAGGATGGGACGAGATGGGCCAGGATTTTGCGGAGCGCTGGGGGGAAATTTTAGACACATTTGAAAAAGAGGGTGTCAAATTCGCCCATGAACCCCACCCCAACGAATACGTTTACAACGTCGAAACCGCCCTTAAAAGTGTGGAACTGATGGGTGGCCGCAAGGAGTGGGGCTTCAACTTCGATCCGGCCAACCTCGTTATCATGGGAATCGATCCGGTTATCTTTGTCCAGGAACTCGGTGACAGGATCTATCATGCCCATGCCAAGGACGGCGAGGCTGTCGAGCACAACGTGCGCCGCTCCGGGCTCCAGGCCCAGGGCAAATGGGGCCGCATCGACCGCGGGTTCCGCTTCCGCAGCCCGGGTTGGGGTTCGGTACCCTGGAAAAGAGTGCTGACCGAAATGCGACTGGTCAATTACGATTATGTCCTGAGCTATGAACATGAGGATGTGGTCATGAGCCGCGAAGACGGCATGGAAAAAACCATCGAATATTTAAGGCCGTTGATTATCAAAGGCCGCTACGAAGGACGCGGTGATAAACTCTTTGAATAAAGCCGAGGTCTCTGCTGTTAACATTTTTTTAGATTAATAAAACGACGAGGAAGGGATCTTGCCTCTGAGCCTAAAATAAGCTCAAAAATTGAGCAAATGCGTTGCCAACAAATGCTCACTTGCGGAACCGGGCACAATTTTCGGGTATCGCCCGCCGGTCGCGAAACGACGATCTGGAGCTGGATTCCTGAAAAGGACGGGGAAAACATGGCAGGGAGATACGACCGGCTTATCCACGATAGTTTTAAACCGCTTTATTTCCAGCTAAAGGAAATCTTTCATGACAAGATTGAAAGCGAGGAGCTAACGGAAGGGGATATGATCCCCTCGGAGAATGAACTCCAAAAAATCTACGGTGTCAGCCGTGCCACCGTCAGAAAGGCGATCGAACTCCTTGTTTACGACGGTTTAATGGACAAAAAAAAGGGCAAGGGGACTTTTGTCAAGCGCCGCAAGATCGAAGAACAGCTGCCTCTCTTGAGAAGCTTCACGGAAGAAATGGCCGGCCGAGATGCATACAAAAAAGTCATTTCGGTGGCGTACACAAAGGCACCATCGGGAATCAGCACCCGGATGAAACTGCCCCCGGCTGAAAGCGTCTTATCACTAAAACGCCTGATGGTGGTTGGCGCCATACCGCTGGGCCTACTGCATTCCTACATTCCCGCGAAATTTGAACTCAGCCTTGACGAGGATTACACCAAATCCCTGTACCGGATTTTGGAAAAAAAGGGCATTCGCTTGAAAGAAGCGGAACAAACCATTGAGGTCAGGATGTCGACTCGCGAGGAAATCCGCCTATTGGGACTGGAGGCTCCCTGCCCGATTCTGGTAATCCGGCGCCTTGCGTATTCGGTCAATCGTGAGGCGGTTGAATACGTGAAAGGGATCTATCGCGGCGACCGCTATCGCTATAGTTGTAAATTGACCCGTTACTAAGGGCTCACTCAAAAATAATTCCACATTTTAAACGCCGATGGATCCCGCAACCCTGACATCCCTATTGTGCGGCGCTGCGTGTGGTGGTTCCCTGTGACGTTTTAGCGTACGTGTTGGAAAATTTCGGTCTGGCGGCTGACCGGGTGTCAGCTAAAACTCTTCCAATTCAAGATCAAACACCCTGGCCAAGTTGGTGATCTGGGGGCCCCAATAACCGGTGACCAGCAGAATGTGATGGGAATAAAACGAATTCATCAACCGGTGACCATCACCAATTTTCACGACGGCGCCATTGCGGCAGTCCGAGCCGGGGAACTGGGCATAGTCCACCAACTCGCCTTTGATCGTCATGAGCTTGCTGAAGGTGTGATCCAATTTGGCAAGGGTAATATCCCCCGCCGGCAGGCGGGCATCAATGGCCGTGGCATTCTCATCGACAATGGCCAGTACCTTAGGGCGTAGCCGCCATTCGGTGGACCAGCATTTCGGCAATACCCCCAGGTAGCCGCAATGAACAATCAGCAAATGATTTTCGGGATCCGGCACCTCCGGAAAACTCTCGATTTTTTCATGTTTGAGGGCGGCCTGACCCACCAGCTGCGGGTAGACATTGCTCATCATAAGCGGGACATCCAGGGATTTGTGCAGCAGATACTTGGTGATCAGCGTCACGGTGTCGGCCTCGCAAGCCCACAAAATGCCGGATTCTTCAAAAAGCATGTTCCAGGCTAGACAGGGAGTCGTATCGGAAAAATGGGATTCGTTTAAACAGTTGATCCCCACCCCCTTGATGGAAGCATCGCCGGCCAGTTCCCGCTTAACGGCAATATAAATCTTAATGGCACTGTTCAGTGCTCTTTCGGACACCCCCGGGGTTTCGAGATCCCAGTTTTTCCAGACCGCCTGCGCCTCCTGATCCGAAATTTGCTTCGCGGCTTCACCGAATTCCTTAAAACTCCTCTTTTCGATGGTGACGCCGAACTTCTGCTTCATATCCTGGGTGCATTGGTCTTCCCACCAGTAAAACCGTTTAAAAATGTCAGCCTGGAAGCCCTCGCCCGGGTTATCCTGAAACACTAAAAACTTGGTTTGCTGAAGGTCGCGCTTGACGGCCAGGCTCTTGCAGATGGCTTTGGTTAAGTCCAGGTTGTAGGGCGCAAAGGTTTTGAGCCCTTCTGCTTTCAGAAAAGAAACGATCTCCCAGTCCCACATGGCGACCGTGCCGAATTCGGAGGTCACCACCAGCAGCGGCAGGTCGATTTTCTTTATTTCCGCAATTAGCTTGAAGGCGTCTCCCAAGAGTTGGGGAAAAACGACAGCATCGGCTTCAGGTACTGTCGAACCCAGTGCGATCGGCTCCAAAAAATCAGCGACCTCCGCCAGCAGCCCTTGCAGATTCGCCAGCTGTCGATCGAAATCTTCATTTTTGCCGGACATAAAGTAAACGGGTATCAACCGCGCTTTCATAGTTTTATCTCCTTTATGTTTTCATTGCCAGGTGGCAGGGTTGCGTCCGGGGCTGTTAAATCTCGCGCAGAGGACATAGAGAAATCAAGCCGACTCTGTGATCTCTGCGGGCTCCGCGAGAGATAATAAAAATTGCTGAACTCTCTAATAGTACAATCCGAATGAGTGTTATCGGTTTATGATTGCATCGCCCGGAGGGGCACTAGCCAAGCTCAATTCTGCGCCCCTCGGCCGCCGACTGCAGGCCGGCTTCCAGAATTTGCATGGCGCGCATGCCGTCGTAAAAATTCGGTTCGATCTTTTGATCCTGATCAATGGCGTTCAGAAAATCCACCACGCCATGCACAAATTCATGCTCATAGCCGATAATGTGTCCGGGCGGCCACCAGTTGGCGATATAGGCGTGTTCCGCCTCTGTTGCAATTATCGTCCTGAATCCCTGGGCATTGGCAGGATCTTCATTGGAGAAGAATTTCAATTCGTTCATTCTTTCCAAATCGAAAATTAGGCTTCCTTTGTCACCGTAAATTTCAAAATAATTGTAATTTTTGCGTCCCGGCGCAAACCGCGTGGCTTCAAAAGACCCCAGGGCACCGTTTTCGAACTCGGCCATCATAAAAGCGGCATCTTCCACCGAAACCGTGCCTTTGTCGGTCCCTTTGACGACGCCCTTGAAGGTGCCGGCGGCCTCTTCGTCGGGCAGGAGCCGTTCCTTGATAAACTGGGAGGTCATACAACTGACACTTTTGACTTCACCGACCAGAAAGCGTGCCAAATCGACACTGTGCGAGTTCAGGTCCCAGTGGGGGCCGCCACCCGCATGTTCTTTTTGAAGGTGCCAGGTTAATGGAAAATTCGGATCCACGATCCAGGACTGCAGGTAGGCTCCCCGCCAGTGAAAGATGCGGCCGACCTTGCCGTCTTCGATCAGCTGCCTGGCCAGCATCACGGCCGGGCAGCGCCGGTAATTGTGATTCAGGTAATGCTTGACGCCGTTTTCTTCGGCAACTTCGTACATTTCCTTGGCCTGGGCATAGGACATCGCCATCGGTTTCTCACAGAACAGGTGTTTGCCGGCCCTGGCCGCGGCAATCGCGATGTCATGGTGCAGTGCAGTTGGAACTCCGATGTCGATGATGTCGACATCCTCGCGCGCAATGACTTTTTGCCAGTCGGTCTCGATTTCTTCCCAACCCCAGCGATCGGCAAATTCCTTCAAAGATGCCTCATGACGGCCGCAGGCGACCTTCAGAACCGGTTCGACGTTCAGATCAAAAAAGTATGGCGCTTTGCGCCAGGCATTACTGTGGGCTTTACCCATAAACTTGTAGCCGATAATACCGACATTTAATTTTTTCATTCCCGCACCCTCCCTTGCGGATTGAACGCAACACGCTCAATCGGGCGTTAATGGTTATTGGTTATGAGCTATTCGAATGCGGCGATTGCCTGCAAGCTTTCCAGCCTCCCAGCTTCAAGCCTATCTACTCCAGACTCTGGGCTATTTTCTTTAATTCCTTAACGCTTTGGGCCACGGCACTGTCTTCATCATCATTATAATCCGGATGCAGCGTGTCGATTTCCATGGCCAAAAATCCTTCGTAATTGGCATCTTTTAATAGTTGCGCCAGCTTCTGGTTGTCGACGAGCCCATCGCCAACCGGGGTACAGGAGAAAAAATACCAATCATTGACGGCCGCTTGCGGGTTGATTTTCAAATCTTTGACATGGGTCGAAAAGGTAAATTTGGCTAGTTTTTCCATGCCCTGGATCGGGTCGTCCAACACCCTGAGAAAATTGCCGGTATCAAAATTGATCCCAAAATTAGGATGGTTGACATTATGGATGAGTTCCAGCATTTCATCGGCATTGTAATCAATGTGGTTCTCATCCGCCAGTTTAATACCATAGTTATCTGCGACCTTCATGGCATTGGTGAACATGCGGGAAAGTTTTTCGATTTGGGGACCATGGTCCTCGAATCGGAACATCAGGCTGCTGCCGACCACGCGCATCACCTTGGCACCGATGGCATTGGCATATTCGATGTGTTCAACCATTTCATCATATGCCGCTTCGTTCTTGCCGCCCTCGAGTCCGTCAGGATGGCCCCAGGCATACACGCGGTCAAAATTAAATTCATCCAGCATGCCCTTGATTTCGCTGAGATACTCCGGGTCAAAACGCGGGACGAAACAGGATTCCAGCGAAACCCCGTCGACGTCGAGCTCTTTGGCCCGCTTGATAAAATCTTCCAGGGTAATTTGTTTGGCCGGCTGATTCTGATGGGGATACACCTCACCAAAAAACCGATGATAACAGTAACTGTCAATTCCTACTTTCATTGGTATGCCTCCTTTCTAAATCTACTCGAAATAAATGGCGCTTTTTAGGCTGCGCGCCTGGGATATGTTATCCAGCGCACTTTGAATCTCTTCCAGGGCGGTCCGTGAAGAAATCAAATCTTTGATGCTTATCCGACCGCAAGCCACTAATCGCAGGGTGCGCCGGTATTGACTCAGGCTTTGACGGGTAGTGCCGGTTACCTCCAGTTGCTTGTAATGAATCAGGTTGGTGTTGAGACTGACGTGCGCTTTGTCCGGCGGCAGTCCGCCGAAGAATATCACCCTGCCGTTGATGGCGGCCAGCTCCAGGGCAACCTGCTGGGCCTGGGGTGCCGGGCAGGCCGTAATGCAGACATCAACGCCCCGGCCCTCGGTCAGGCTGTCGATGTCTTCTTTAAGGGTATCGGATTCAACCGTGATAAAGGTGCTGTCCAGCTGACGGCACAAATCCAGCCGTTCGCGACTTAAATCATTGAGAATGATTTTTTCGGCCCCTGCGGTTTGGGCCATTTTGGCGTGCATGAGACCGATCGGTCCGGCGCCGATAATCAGGACGGTTTCGCCGGGACGCAGCTTGCTCTTTTCAAAGGCATTAAACACGCAGGCCAGGGGTTCAGCTAAAGCGGCTTCTTCAAATGAGAGTGTGTCGGGGATTTCCACGACATTGCCTTGGCGCACAAAGCCGGCGGGAATTTTGATATATTCGGCAAAAAAACCTGGCATATGGATTCCCAGGGCTTTGTATTGCGAACACAGGTGGGTGTTGCCGCTGACGCAAAAGTCACAGATGCCGCACCCGATGTTAGGGGCCACCGCAACCCGCATGCCCTCTTTGAAATATTCGACATGTCGGCCGATCCGCGCGACGACACCGCTGCCCTCATGTCCGAGAATCAGGGGGGCTGCCTCAGAGACGCCGTCATACCCGTTGTGAAACATCCGAACGTCGGTTCCGCAGACAAAGGCCCCTTTGACCTGAACCAAAATTTCCCCGGCATTGATCGACGGCAGGTCGGCTTCTGCGACCCGAAGATCCCGTTTGCCATAGAGGGCGGCTGCCCGCATTTTGTTACCGTTCATAATAATTCTTTAACCTTCAATATCATTTAACATGATCTTTTTTTTTAATCGAAAGAATTCCTTAATTAGTCATTAGTCAATATTCATTTAATTTGATCGGTTTTTTTTCCAGTATGGATTGATTGCCGGCGTTGACAACCTTAACGGCCATTTTACCGTCGTTGCCCGATACTGCCGGCGGCGTTCCGTTCAATACAGCATCGACAAACCCCTGATCCTCAAAGCGATAGGCCTCGGTAAACAGGTTGCGCCAACTTTCAACAGCCGGGGTATTGAGGCCGGCGCTGCGGTTGCAGACCACAACCCCGGATTGATCCAGGCGCCCGACAAAGACAACCCCTTCCGTGCCGACCACCTCCAGGCGGGCGTCATATCCATAACGCACCGAGACGGCCCCGTCGATGCTGCCCTGCATACCATTAGCGAAGGTTGCCGTCATGACGACGTTATCATAAAAATCCGGGAATTCTTCCCGCGCCTCGGGACAGCGATAGTTGCCGGCAATGGCAAAAACCTGCTCGAATTCACTTTCCGTGAACCAGCGCAGCGTATCGATGTCGTGACTGTTCACTTCGGCCAGCGGACCGTTGCTTTTGGTGATATCGTACTGCCAGCGCTGGGGAATACTGGGGCCGCGGGTCAAGGATTTAACCAGCACAACGTCTCCGATGACCCCTTGTTGAACTTGTTCTTTGGCATAAACAAAGCTCCGGTCAAATCGGCGCATGAAGCCGATTTGAAGAAAGACGTCGTTTTTCTCGGTCGCGGCGATCATCTCATCACATTCGGAAACGGTCATCGCCATGGGTTTTTCGCACAAAATGTGTTTACCGGCATCGGCCGCTGCAACCACAATGTCTTTGTGATAGGCCGTCGGGGTGACCACCACCACGGCATCCACCGCATCATCTTCCAGCGCCTGCCGGTAATCCCGGTAGCGGCGATCGAGCGCCAGCTCACGGCAGGCTTGCTCGGCAATTTCATCATCGGGCTCGGCAATGGCCACCAGCATGGCATGTTTAATCCCTTTGGCAAAATTCAGACCATGAATCATCCCGGCCCGCCCCGCGCCGATCAAACCCACCCCTAATTTGTCCGATTTCATCCATTCGGTCCTTTCCCAGATATAGTAGGCCCTTGTCGGGTTTGTTCTGACAATAAGTTGTCGGAAGCTGAAGGTTTCAGTGTTCAGCTTTCAGGTGTCAGAAAGATAAGGTGCAAATTACTGAAATACGCTAAATTAGCTTTGATATGTCCTGCAAGCGACTCTTTTTATAATCGATAGAATTCCTTCATTCGACATTCAATTTACCCCGTCAGCACTTCCACGCCTAATTCTTCAAACTCATGCTTCTCATTGTCGTCAATCTGCTCCATGACCAGGGTGTCAATCCGATCCAGGGAGGCAAAATGCGCGAATGAATCTTTCCCTAGCTTGCGGTTGCTGCACAATAAAATAACCTTTTTAGCGCTGGCAATCATCGCTTTTTTGGTTTCGGCCTGCTGGAGGTTCGGCGTCGAGGCGCCTTTGGAAATGGAAAGACTGTTGGTTCCTATAAAAGCCTTGTCCACCGATAATTGTCCCAGCATGTTGATACCGGCCGCGCCGACGGTGCAGTGAAATTTTTTGCGGACCTCACCGCCCAGCATTAATATGCTGATGGAATTCATATCTTCTAAAACCCTGCCAATCTCAAAATCATTTGTGACGGCCGTAATCCGGTGACCTTGACTTAAAAGTTTGGCAAGCTCCAGGATCGTGGTGCCGGTGTCGAAGATGACCGTGTCGCCATCGTTGATTAACTCAATCGCAATTCGTGCGATTTGCTGCTTGGCGGCGAGATTCAAATCGCGCTTTTGCTCGGTATCCGGTTCAAAACCCGCCCCGCTTTCGATAATGGCCCCGCCGTGGGTGCGGATAATCTGCCCTTTGTCATCTAACTCCCGCAAATCACTGCGGATGGTCGCGCTGGATACATTGAATAAATGAACCAGCTCGGCGACGGTCACTTTTTTGTTTTGATTAAGGATGTCGATGATTTTGAGTTTGCGCTCTTCGGCAAACATGGTGTCATTGGCTTCGCCGGCCATTTTCCTACCTATGATACTGCACCCGCAGAGCGGGAGGCTTGAAGATGTCCTCTTAAATTGGAGCAAAACTCATCTTCCGTCAGATATCGGAATGAATCGATTGCCTAGTAGGCTCTTTTTATTTGTTTAATTTTCATTTGTCAATATTTTTTTTCGTTTTATATTAATATTCTTTCATTATTCATTATTTACTTTTCTTATCTTTCATTATTTTGTTGATTTTTTCAAATTTTGTGTTTATACACAACGACAACCTGTGAGATTTTGAGCTATTCAATCATTATTTTTGCATAAATATAACTTTTAAGGATCCAAAACCGGATAATCGAAAATATTCAACCGTTTCAAGGTAAGGGGGATGAAATGACAGACAAACACCTAATCGGGGTGGACCTTGGCACCCAGGGAACCAAAGCCGTCATTTTTTCACAATCCGGTCAAAGCCTGGCCCATCAATTCAAAGCCTCCAAGCTTAACCGCCCCGATCCGGCTGCGGTGGAGGAAGATCCGGAATACCAGTTGAACTCGGTCTGCGAAACCATTCATGCCTGCATCCTGGAGTCCGGAATCGATTCGAAATCAGTGGCTGCCGTCGCGCTCTGCGGCCAGATGGCAGGGATTATCGGCGTGAACCGGGACGGCCGCCACGTAACACCCTACGATTCCTGGTTGGATACCCGCTGTGCACCGTACATCGAAAAGATGAAGCTGGTGGCCGGAGATGATATCCTCTCAAGGACCGGGTGTTTTCCCAGCTTTAATCATGGGCCCAAAATTTTGTGGTGGCAATCTGAGCACAACGATATTTATCGCCAAATCAAAGCATTCGTTCAACCGGCAGGCTATGCGGTGATGCGCCTTTGCGGACTGGGCGGCCAAGCAGCGTTTATCGACAAGTCTTACCTCCACTTTTCCGGATTTGCGGATAACCAAAACAATATCTGGGACGCTGAACTCTGCCGGCGATTTGGCGTCGCGATCGAAAAGATGCCTCAGATTGTAGATTCTCGCAGCATCGTCGGTGAGATCACGGCTGCCATGGCCTCAAAATGCGGATTGTCTCCCGGGACACCGGTGGCCGCCGGATGCGGCGATACGGTTGCCAGTTTTATGGCCTGCGGTGCGACCCGGCCCGGAATCTGCGTCGACGTTGCCGGGACCGCCTCGGTGTTTGCCGCCACCACCACCGGTTTTCAGCCGGATCAGGCCGAAAAGACCCTGGGTTGTGGTCAGGCGGCCATTGCAGGCCTGTGGCATCCGTACGCCTACATAAACGGCGGCGGCATGAACTTGGAGTGGTTTCGCAAAGAAATCGCCAATCGCGGTGCAGCGGCAAGCGACGCCCCGTTGTCCTTTAAAGCGTTGGATTCCCTGGCCGGGGCCTCGATTCCGGATGCGACCGATCCCTTGTTTATTCCCCACCTCGGCGGCCGGGTTTGCCCCAGCCAGCCGCGGCTGCGAGGGGCGTGGATTGGATTGGAATGGCGCCACACCCTCGGCCAGCTATTTCGGGCCACCCTGGAAGGGGTAGCCCTCGAATACGGTCTTTACATGCAAATCCTGAATAATTTGTACACCGATTTAACAATTTCGGAAATTCGCATCACCGGCGGCGGAGAAAAAAGCCGCATCTGGAATCAAATCAAGGCCGACGTACTGGGAATACCCGTCGTTCAGATCGAGGCGTCGGAGGGAGCTCCGACGGGGCTGGCCCTTTTAGCAGGGCATGCCGTCGGGATTTTTGAAGACTTGGATAAAGCAGCACGCCAATGGATCAAAACAAGCCGCAAAACCACACCCGATCGGCAACAATATCAATTGTATCAGGAACGGATGCGTCGCTATCGGGCTTATATACAAGCAATTAATACGGTCAACGAAATTTAGCATCCGAAGAAATCTGAGGACGGGAACCAGAACGTATTTGAAAGCCACTCAGCCGACATTCTATTTGATCGGCGTGACAACCGGCAATTCTTCCATAATGAAAGTATTTCCCAATCAGGGGGTGGTGAGGGAACTTAACTACCGGCGGCGACCTGATTTTTCTGGAGCAGGCCGAAGCGCAACGGGAACGCCGACAGGAGAATTAATTATGGGCAAAGTACTGGTGCTCTACCACAGCGATTCCGGCAATACAGCGAATATGGCACAATTTGTGGCCGAGGGCGTTCGCTCTGTCGACAATACCGAGTTGCGCTTTAAAACAATTGATGAGGCCGATGCCGATGATCTTCGCTGGTGTGACGGTCTGGCATTGGGATCACCGACAAATCCGGGAACCGTCTCCTGGCGCATGAAACAATGGTGGGATGAGCTACCTCCGGATCTCTGGAGTACCATTGACGGAAAGATCGGCTGCGCCTTTAGTTCCTCCGGGGGCTGGGGCGGCGGCGCAGAGCTGGCCTGCATGGCCCTGATGATTGTCATGATGAATTACGGCTTTCTGGTATTCGGCGTTACGGACTATGTGGCCAACCAATTCACCCTGCATTATGGGGCGGTCATGGCCGGAGAGCCTCGCAAAGACGAAGAAAAAGAGGCCTGCCGTCGTTTGGGCCGGCGACTGGCTCAGTGGGTGGCGGTGTTTATCAACGGCCGCAAAGATATGCTGCCGGTCCATGAGAAATTGCCGGAATGAGAAATCGTTCAAAATTCAGGTATTGAAGACAAAACTTTCTGCTTCTGGGAGTTTATTCACAAAAAAAGACAGGGCGAAGATGATTCGACAATATTTGAAACAAAGATTTACTTGACTTGACAACCGATTTTGATGATATCTGTAGCTTTGCTAGAGTTCGGATTTCATCTACTTATCTGTAATTTCATCAAATTTCATGTTTCATAATCATATCCCAAATTTTTATCGGTTTTTGAGTTTGTGTAAGCATGGCCGGATTATACAGTTTCGCAAATTTTTATACTTGTTATGGTAATCTAATTGGGCTGAACGCATTCTTTGGAGGAAACTTTGCGGGTTGGGGCTCGATAATGGTGGCGTCTGCCGTTACCCCACTTCCCACCTTGTTACTGTTTCTGCCCTTGCAAAAAAGCTTGGCCTCTGGTTTGGCTGCCGGTGCGGTTAAGCAGTAGAGATGGAGACGTAAAAAGCATAAAAGACCCTCTCAGACAAAGGTGACATCAAAATAGACAGGGTATAGCCGCAACAAATCGAAAAATCCAAATAATCCTGTAAATCCCGTCGTACTTTTTGATATTTTTTCGAAATTGATGTTATATTTCGATATTTCTAAAAATATAGTTGACAGCCGAATATTTTGTGTTTATCCTTGCTACATGGAACATGAAGACGCAGCAAAAAGATTGAGTGAATTGGGTAATACAACCCGGCTGGCAATTTTTCGATACTTGGTCAAAGTGGGGCCTGAAGGTATACCGGTGGGCCAGATTCAAAAAGCACTCGGTATTCCCGGATCTACATTATCCCATCATATCTCGCGTCTTATGTCCGTTGGACTCATCAAACAAGATCGAGCCAGCAGAACGCTCTATTGCACGGCCCAATATGCCGCACTGCGGGAGTTGATTGATTTTCTTCAATCTGAATGCTGTGCTGGTATAGCCGAATGTAATTGAGACGTCGCTTATTATTAATCAGCGATGTTTTTTAACCGACAATATTTCTATAATACTAAAAATACGGATATAAATTCTGATAAAATTAATCATCGGAGGACGGGAACCATGGATGATACAGCCCAGGCAGAAAAGAAAGATCAAAAAGGCAAGGGAGCAACCGGTTGCTGTGGATCGACACCAGGGCTACAGATTATGAAAACCATACCGACTAAGAAATCATCCGAGAAACCCTGTTGTATGAATCCTTCCGGAAAAACTACCACATCAGATAGCACCAATGTAGCAGGCACGGCGGTATCATCTATTGCCACAAAATCCAATACTTTCTGGATTTGGGGATTCGCCGGGCTGACTGGTATCACCATCTTGGTTTTCAGTGCCTACATTATACCCGGTTTAAAGCCGGAAGTTTTTTGGCGCCACGTCTTATCAAATCTTGCCTTTGTGGGTAAAAATGTTTGGTCAATTTTACCTTTCTTCATATTGAGCGTGGGTATTTCTGCATGGGTGACCGTGTCTGGCGTTGCAGACCGAATTAAAGCGGTGTTTAACCGGAGGGAGAAAATTGCCATTGCCGGTGCCGCGATTGTCGGAGCCACAATACCCTTATGTTCATGCGGAATTATTCCTCTGATTGCCGCTATGCTGGTAAGCGGAGTGCCGCTTGGGCCGGTAATGGCATTATGGGTCAGCTCCCCATTGATGGACCCCTCCATGTTCGTACTTACTGCAGGTGTTCTCGGAATGGATTATGCGATTGCCCGGTTAGTTACTGCTGTAGTGATAGGGGCCGGGGCCGGCTATCTTATCTACTTTTTGACTTCATCGGGAATGCTTAACAATCAGCTTCACGGGCTTAGTCTTAAACAAAGCGCCTGTTGTGGTTCGGATGAGGCCCCAGATGAAGGCGTATCGCGTTCGAGAGTCTGGCGGGATTTTTGGCCTCAAGCATGGACCGTCACCCTTTTCCTCGGGAAGTGGTTGCTCATTGCATTTATTCTCGAGTCTCTGATTGTTAATTATGTGGACTCGAAGTGGATTTCCTCCCTTCTGGGGAACAATCAATTCTTTTCCATTCCTTTGGCCACGGCCATCGGTATTCCGGTTTATACCTCGGGCGTTGGGGCTATTCCCATTGTAAAAGGGCTTTTAAGTAGCGGTATGAGCCACGGTGCGGCACTGGCCTTTTTGGTGGCCGGCCCGGTCACCACCATTCCTGCCATGACCGCCGTGTTTGCCCTGGTTAAACGCCAGACGTTTGTGATTTATCTTTGCGTAGGAATCGGAGGAGCCTTAATCGCTGGGTATGTTTTTCAGGCCGTTATGAGCTAAAAATCCATTTCTGCACATCCTGACTTTAGATAAATGGCCCGCCTTTGTCGGGCAGTATATGAACAGGCTCTGTTCCAGGCGCAAAAATTCCGGATGCCAGCTTTTGATGTGGATCACAACGCCAGAGGCGTTGTCCTAGGCTATCTTCATCGCCAGCCAGAGGCTGGCATCTTTGTGACCAAACTACTCCAACTTGTACCAGACTTTGAAGAGAGTGGACGAGAGACCATACAGCACATTTGGCGTTGCGAGCAACCCGCAGAGTTATTAAATTAAGGGCTGCGAAAACCGGGGATGGTGTTCACCTAATTTTGTAAATGAAGATTTGATTTTTACCTGAAGGGCAAACACAGGCAATTTCGTCTTTACATGGTTCTACAATCGCTAATCCTGCTTTTTGATCAGATAATACTAAACTTTTGATAAGTGAGAAAGCAACAGATATCAATTTAGCCGAGAATATTTCAGATAGGTTTTGGATTCATGAAACACACAATGCAATCAACCAGGAATCCAAATATTGGTAAAGATAAGCATCTTGTATTCACCCTGAGTGTTCGAGAAGCCTGACTACATATTACATCAGGAAAGGTAATCGATTTTGGCTTGCCTTAAAGTGGGGGGTTGTGCCTAAACCGCCAATTCTCGTTTTTTATGGATTTGATATGCATATCTGAAAAATTTAGAGATCATAAAAATGTGTGATGACAGAATGTCGATCAACGTTATAATCTACTTTCCGATTCTGTCCACTTAACTGTAGGTCAGAGCATTTTCTCGGAGGCGATGAGGCGATAACCCGCCTTATCTCAACCCGCGAATAAACTCTCCCACAGCCTCAATTCCTGCAGCTTCCATTACCCGGATGGTCTGGGAGCCGATGACGGCGATATCTGCTTTGCCTTTCAAAAAATCGATATCCGGTTTTTCTTTGATCCCGAACCCCAGGGCCAGCGGCAGGTTGGTGCCCTGTCGACATTTATTGAGATAGGCTTCCAGGTCATTTGAAAAATTCGTCTTTTGGCCGGTGACGCCCTTGCGGGCCACGCAGTAGATAAATCCTGCGGCAAAGGAGTCAATATACTGCATGCGCTCAAGGGAGGTTGTCGGTGAATAAATCAAGATCGGCGCAAGGTCGTGCTGCTGCATGGCCGCCAGATAATCCCGGCCTTCTTCCGGCGGAATATCCGGAACAATGGCCCCCCGCAGGTTGCCATCCGACAAAACCGATATGAAACGCTTCAGGCCGTATTTGAAAGGGATATTATAATAGCTCATGATGAGGAATGGGATATCAAATTTGCGGGCAGCCACCTCCGCAAATTTAAGACATTCCTCAACGGTTGCGCCATCTTTCAGGGCGCTCTGGTTGGCCTGAGCGATCACCGGGCCGTCGGCGGTGGGCTCCGAAAAAGGGATCTGCAACTCCATCAGATCAACACCGGCGTCCACCATGGTTTCGATAATCTTTAAGCTGGCCCCAAATGACGGGTAGCCCAGGACGATATGCGTCATCAGCAGGATTTCTTTTTCAGCCAGTCTGCTTCTAAGATACGAGTTCAGCACCATATTCCTCTGCTTTCTTTAGGATAAACTTGCTCCATTGCTGATCTGAAAAGGCGTCGGCCACCGTGAAAATATCTTTATCGCCCCGGCCCGACTGATTGATCAGGATAATATCATCGACTCCCAGGTCAGGCGCCTCTTTGAATGCCCGGGCAAATGCATGGGACGACTCCAGGGCCGGAATCAACCCCTCTTTTTCCATTGTCAGGGTGAATGCCGCCAGTACTTCACCGTCGGTTGCCGCTTCAAACCGAATTTTGCCTTCTTCCCACAGTGCGGCCAGGATCGGTGAGACGCCGACATAGTCCAACCCGGCCGCCACGCTGTGGGTATCCTGCATCTGCCCTTCGTCATTTTGCAGAAAATAGGTCTTATACCCTTGTGCGATGCCGGGTGTACCGTCATTGGATGCCAGCCTGGATGCATGCCGGCCGGTTTCCAGGCCTTGGCCCCCCGCCTCAACTCCGACCAGTTCCGTCGGATCATTGTAAAAGCTGCTGAAGATTCCCAGTGCATTGGAACCACCTCCAACACAGGCATAAATACGCGCGGGCGTCCGGCCCTCCCGGTCCATGATCTGCCGACGGGCTTCCTGGCCGATAATGGATTGAAAATAGGATACCATCTCGGGAAATGGATGGGCCCCGCAGGCAGTCCCCAGGACATAGTGGGTATCGTCCATGTTGCCGGCCCAGTCACGCAAGGCCGCATTGATGGCATCTTTTAATATCCTGGAGCCGTCTTGCACCGGCACCACCCGCGCACCGAGGCGTTCCATCCAGAATACATTGGGTCGCTGCCGGGCAACGTCCAGCTCGCCCATGTAGATGGTGCAGCTCAACCCGAATTTGGCGGCCATGGTGGCAGTGGCCACGCCGTGCTGGCCGGCACCGGTCTCGGCGATCACACGGCTTTTACCCATTCGTTTCACCAGCAGCCCCTGCCCCATCACATTGTTGGCCTTGTGAGCCCCGGTGTGATTCAGGTCTTCACGCTTGATATACATGCGCGGTCCGCCAAAATACTCGGTTAAGTTTTCGGCGAAGGTCAAGGGCGTCGGCCGGCAGGAATAGGTGGACATCAAATTTTTATATTCCTCCCAGAACCCGGGATCATCCTTGGCTTCCCGAAACGCGGTGCCAAGTTCTTCGAAAGTCGAAACCAGAATCTCCGGCAGATAGGCTCCGCCAAATTCTCCGTAGTAGCGTGTATCAAGCATTGAATCTTCTCCCAGGCCCCAATTGGCGGACAATTGAGAGTTATTAGTTATTGGTTATTGGCTGACTTTTGCATTTGAACATCGAACGGAGAGCAGACTTAACATCGAACATCGAACGTCCAACGTCCAATATCGAATAATGATGTCGCTCCGCGCCCTGATCCAATTTAATTTTTGTTGAGATCTGATCTAATACTCTGATGGATATCTCCAGTTTTATTCCAACCGTTTAAATACTCGTAAAGATATTCTAATTTTATACTTCGGTCTTTTCATCTTTTTTCATTCAACGTTCGATGTTGGATGTTCGATGTTGGATGTTCGATGTTGGACGTTCATTTTTGAAATTCTCTCCACCTTCTCCATCAGTGTCTTCATCATCCGATAACTCTTCTTCCCCGGCCGCTCCTCAACACCGCTGTTCACATCCACCGCATAAGGCCTAACGGTATTGATTGCCGCACCAATATTTGAAGGCCCGAGCCCGCCGGAAAGAATAACGGGTATCCCCGCTTCCTTAATTTTTAGTGCCAGCTGCCAGTCAAATGTCTTTCCGGTACCACCGACTTTATCCTTGGTGTAAGTATCAAGGAGCAGAGCTCTGACTTTTTCCTGATAACCCGCACACATCTGCAGACCTGAATCATCTTTTATCCTGAAGGCCTTGACCGAATAAGGCATCAGTGCGCGGCAAAATTCCGGCGACTCATCCCCGTGAAGTTGCACTAAATCAAGTCCGCAGTAGTTTATATGCTCTCTGATGGCGGCAACCTCTTCATTGACAAAAACACCCACGGTCTTTACAAAAGGCGGAATTGCGTTAATGATGCGACGCGCCTTTTCCATTGAAATCTGTCGCGGGCTGGGGGCGAAAATAAACCCCAGGGCGTCAGCACCAAGTTTGACAGCCGTCAAGGCATCCTCTTTTTCCGTTATGCCGCAAATCTTTACTTTCAAAGAATCCGCTCCATTTACAAAGGCATGCATATATTATTAGGCATTGATTCACCGCCCGCTTCGCTCGAGTCGCAAAGATCGCAGAGTAATTTTTCTTTTAACTTTCTGCTGAGAGGCCAGAAAGTTAAAAAGACCATGCCCTTCGGGCAACAATATAGCATACTATTTTCATTCTATCATTCTTAGGTATTAATTTTCATTTGAAATGCATTGTCCTTTAAGTTTGCCGTCCTCTCAACGGCAAACATAAAAAACTTTTCTCTGCGCACTTTGCGGCTTTGCGGTGAATAAAATGTTAAATCTCATGCAAAATTTAGGTTATATAATTCCAGCATCAACTAATTCAGTTGTTTTCCCCGCCAGGTCATCACTTTTCATCAGAGCAGAGCCCACCAGTACCGCCTGAACCCTGACATCTTTCAGAGACCGGATGTCGGCTTTCTCTGCCAGACCGCTTTCACTGATTACCACCCGATCGGCCGGCACCAGGGGGGCAAGCTCGAAGGTGGTATTGATATCAATGGTAAAACTGTCCAGGTCACGATTATTGATGCCGATAATCTCAGCCCCGGCATCAATGGCCTTCTCGAGGTCGTCTCTGTCGTGAACTTCGGTCAAAGGATCCATACCCAGCGCCCGGCAGGCAGAAATTAATTCTGCCAATTGGGCTTGCGACAGAATCCGCGCAATCAACAGAATTGCATCAGCGCCATACACAAAAGATTGCCGAACCTGCACCTCATCGATGATAAAATCCTTGCGCAGGATCGGCAGGGAAATGGCCTTTTTCAAACGCGGCAATTGATTCAGATCGCCCTGGAAAAAGCGCTTATCCGTTAACAAAGATATGGCCGCGGCCCCGGAATCCTCATATATCCTGCCGATCAAAATCGGATCGGTCTTTGAACGAATGCGACCCGCAGATGGAGAAGCAAACTTAATTTCGGCAATCAGGTTGATCCGGTTCGGGGCAGACACAGCCGCTCTGAAATCACGAATAGAGGGCAATTGGGATCCGCTATAAACCGGCATTGCTTTCTTCAGCCCGGCAACTTCATTTTTCTTCTCCGCTATTATTTCCGCCAATCGTTGGTGCATTATGGGTTCCTGAATTTTACGTTGTGAGCCACAAATGAATAAATATTAAAATTCCACATTGGCGCCAAAAGGAGCGAGATACTGGTTACTGGATCCTTGATGCTGGATAAATTTGGATCTCATCCCTTTTAAACCATTTACAAGTAACCACCCAAACTCGGATCCGGGGTCAACCTGCGACGAGCTCCCCTCGACGTGCTCGGGGCCTGAGCTTGTCGAAGGCAGCCGAGCCGGCTTAATGTTTCAGAGGTTCCAACCGATGAACACTGTTTATTATATGTATCAAGATCTGCAATACCTGACTTACCCCATTGGGTGATTGGAGTAATTTCAACCCTGAACGTTGAACCTAGAACCGCTCAACCTAAGTCCCATCGGGACTATAACGCCTTTCTGATATAAGGTGTGCACTGCCGGGTGAATTCAATCAGGCTCTCAAGTTTTTGAAGCGCTTTGCCCGAATCGATGGCATCCGCGGCGATCTGGATGCCGTCGCTGATATTATCGCATATTCCGGAGGCCACAAAGGCTGCCGAGGCATTCAACAGGACCATGTCCCGCTTGGGACCTTTGTCGCCATTCAAAATGCTGCGGGTAATGTTGGCATTCTCGGCGGCATCGCCGCCGACAATATCCTCACAGTCCGCCCGTTGCAGGCCGTATTCCTCCGGCGTCATCTGGAAGGTGCGCACCTCGCCGTCCTTTAAATGGGAGACCTTGGTCGGTCCACATATGCTGATCTCATCATAGGTGCCTTCGCCGCAGACCACAAAGGCCTCTCTGGTTCCCAGCCGTTTGAGCACAAGGGCGATCTTGTCCGTCAGGCCGGCTTCATAGACCCCCAGGACCTGGGCTGAAGCGCCCGCCGGATTGGTTACCGGACCCAGCAGGTTAAAGATACTGCGGATTCCGATCTCCCTTCTGGGCCCGGCCGCGAATTTCATGGCGCCGTGAAAGAGCGGTGCATAGAGAAAGCCGATGCCGATTTCTTTGATGCAGTTTTCCACATCCGTGCTGGTGAGATCCAGATTCACATTCAGACTTTCAAGCACGTCTGCGCTGCCGCACAGACTGGAAACCGCCCGGTTGCCGTGCTTGGCGACCTTGATGCCGCCCCCCGCCGCGACAAAGGCCGTCGTCGTCGAAACGTTAAACGTCCGGGTGCCGTCGCCGCCGGTTCCCACAATATCGAGGATAGTCTCATCTTCGATATTGATCTCATCCCGGTCGATATTTACCGCATGGTTATTAATGTTAATTTTGGTGGCTTTGGCCCGCATGGTCCGGGCAGCACCGGTAATCTCATCCACGGTTTCGCCTTTTAATCGCAGGGCCGTAATGAAGGCCCCGATCTGGGCCGCTGTGGCGGCTCCGGTCATAATTTCATCCATGGCGGTGGCCATTTCATCTTCCGTGAGATCTTTACCGCGCACGACTTTTGCAATATATTCCTTAATCATTTTGTTTCCCTCCTTGTATTGAAAAATTTTGTAATAGATTTTTTCCCGCTTCGGTTAGAATCGACTCTGGGTGAAATTGAACCCCTTCAACCCGGTGTTTACGGTGCCTTAAGCCCATTATCTCGCCTTGCTCGGTCCAGGCGCTGATCTCCAGGCAGTCGGGCAGTGACTCCCGCTCGACAATCAGCGAATGATAACGCACCGCCTCAAAAGGGTTCGCCAGATCCTGAAAAATACTGTGCCCGTCGTGAAATATCATCGAGGTTTTGCCGTGCATAATGCGATCCGCCCTGACCACCTTGCCGCCAAAGACCGCGGCAATGGCCTGGTGCCCGAGACACACGCCCAGCACCGGAATTCTGGGACCCAACCGATCGATGGCTTCAAGGGAGATTCCCGAATCAGCCGGGGTACCCGGTCCGGGCGAAACCATCAGGGCCGACGGCCTGAGGGCTTCGATTTGCGGCATATCGATCCGGTCGTTTCGAAAAACGTTGACCTCCTGATCCATCTGCTCCAGCAGTTGGACGAGGTTGTAAGTAAAGGAGTCATAGTTATCAATTAGCAGGATCATTTTCTTTCACTCTTTCAATGGCTTTAAACATGGCCCCGGCCTTTCGCAAGGTCTCATCATATTCATTGGCCGGCGATGAATCGGCGACGATACCGGCTCCGACCTGGATTGAAAGCCTGTCTTTATTGATGGTAATGGTGCGGATCGTGATGCAAAAATCCATGTTCCCGTTAAAACCGAAATAGCCGACTGCCCCGGCGTAGGGCCCTCTGGCAGCAGGTTCCAGCTCGCTGATGATCTGCATGGCGCGAATTTTGGGCGCCCCGCTGACGGTCCCGGCTGGAAAGGCCGACATAAACAGATCATAACAGTCTGTTTCCGGTTTCAAAGTCCCTTCGACTCTTGAGACAATATGCATGACATGTGAATAGCGTTCGATCTCCATCAGCCTGGGCACGGTTACCGAACCGGGCTGCGCCACTTTGCCGACATCATTTCTTCCCAGGTCAACCAGCATGATGTGTTCAGCGCGCTCCTTGGGATCTCCTAAAAGGTCCGTCTCATATAGCTGATCCTCATCCGGTGTTTTACCGCGAGGCCGGGTACCTGCAATCGGGCGCAGTTCAATTTTGCCGTCCGTCAATCGAACCAGGATCTCCGGTGAAGCACCAATCAGCTTGATATCGTCAAAATTCAGGTAAAACATGTACGGCGACGGGTTCACACTTCGCAGGTTGCGATAGAGGATCAGATCTTCGCCGGCCGCCTGGGCCGAAAATTTTTGCGAAAGTACGACCTGAATGACATCGCCTGCGACAATGTATTCTTTAGCCCGGGTCACAGCCGCCTCAAAATCTTCTCGTTGAAGGTTGGGTTCAAGCTCTGTCAGAGAGAATGAATCGTCATTGGAACCGCCGGGCAGGGGCGCGTTCAATTTCGCAATCGTCTGCGTCACTTCGTGACATGCCTGATGATAGACCTGATCCGGATCCACGGCTTCACCCAGATGGGCAAATACAATCACCTTAATCATGTGGCTGAAGTGATCGAAGACAATCAGATGTCGGCAGGCGGTAAAAATAGATTCAGGAAGATCGCGCTCGATGGGCTTGACGCCGGGTAGACGTTCCCATTTTCGGACCAGATCATAATTAAAATAGCCCACCAGCCCACCTTGAAACGGCGGTAGATCATCAACGGTCACCGGTTTTATTTCGGCGCTCAACGCCCTCAACACATCCAACGGATTGCCAACATCCTTTAATTCCTTTATCCGGCCGCCCTGCCAGACGGTCATGTCCCCATTGCGCGATACGGCCTTGATAAACGGCTTGCAGCCGATAAAACTGTAGCGGCCCCACCGTTTGCCACCATCAGCGCTCTCCAGCAAATACGAATAGGATTCGTCTCTCAGTTTCAGATAGGCTGAAACCGGTGTTTCCGTATCTGCCAGAAACTCCTGATATACGGGAATCAGATTGCCCTGCCGGGCCAGTTTTTTAAATTCTGCCAATGATGGTTTTATTTTCAATTTTTCTCTCCAAATAAAAAAGGCCGTGAGACTCTGGGTCCCACGGCCTTTAATTTACCAATAAAAAAACCGCGGGACCTTTGGAGGTGCCCACGGTTTAAAAGTTTTATGTCATACTGGTCTATCCTGGCAGGCTCGCCTCCTGGTTAGAGTTGAGCCACCACCAATTGCCCAGTGAATTTTTGAAGGTGTTTTTTGTATCGTGATTCATAGACACCCACCTTAGTGATCGCAAAAGGTAATGTCAAGGAAAAAATTAAGCGGCTTGGAAAAATTCAGATTTTAAATAGAAGCCACGAATTAACACGAAAACTTTTTAGTAAAGAATCCTGGGCCAGCTTCCGGCCCGGAGGGAGGACCAGTTTTTCAATATTGGAAAAAATAGTGCCTTTGATTTTGACTATTGCAATAATTCGTGGTTATTCGTGTCAATTCGTGGCTAACAATTTTTTGAAAGGCTAAAATCAAACAACGGCTTCAACTTCTAATATTGTATCTTCGTTAGGCAGGTGGTTTGATTTAGAATTAATTTCCCAAAATCAGAGAAATTTATTGACTTAGTCCGATGACTTAGTCTATAATTCGATTTAAAAATTAAGGGAAAATCCTATGTCCACTATTGTCAACGTGCATGAAGCCAAGACGCACTTCTCCAGGCTGCTTGAAAGGGCCCATGCGGGCGAAGAAATCGTGCTGGCAAAAGCCGGAAAACCATATGCTCGATTGGTACCCTTGCAGAGTGCGCAACCCAGGGTGCCCGGTATAGCTGAGGGAAAACTTGATGAGTCTTTTTTTGATCCGCTGCCGGAGGAAGAGCTAAAGGCGTGGAACCAGTAAAAGAAAAAAATGACGGATATTTGCTTGATACCCATGTTCTGCTGTGGTGGTTATTTGATGACCCCAAGCTTTCCGATCCAGCAAGGGAAATTATTCGGGCACCAGAACACATAATAATAGTAAGCAGCGCTTCCGGGTGGGAAATCGCAACAAAAGGCCGATTGGGAAAGTTGCCTCATGCCGGTGATATCACAGAAAACTTACCGTCCTTGCTGCAAAAGGCACGAATTAAAGTCTTATCGATTACCATGGCACATGCACTTGCAGCAGGCGCCCTGCCGGGTCCTCATCGCGATCCCTTTGACCGAATGCTGATTGCTCAGGGACAAATTGAGCAATTGCCAATTGTAACTTCAGACCGGGCATTTAAAAAGTATCCGATAAAGCTCATTTGGTGAACCTTTTTCAATTTTCGCCCGCCCATATCTTATACAGCCGCATTAAGAAACCATTTCCGAAATTCCTTTAGTTTTTTAGCGATTTAGTATAATAGATTACCCTTTGTGCAATACACAAAAGTTCTAATGGTAAAATATCTAAGCAGTCGGTTATAATAAAATTAAAAAACCAAAAATAAAAAATGCGAAGCATAATGAATTAATCTGCCGGAACTTCGATTTAAAAACATGCTTATAATAAAAAAAAATTGGCAATCCTAAATGGGCTATTTTTCAGGGCGGAATAATTAACCAATCAACTTTGACCCATAGAGGAGATCATGCGCAACTATCCTGATAAGCCTGAAAAAGTTTATTATTTCGGCACCTGCCTGGCCGACATGTTTTATCCGGAGGCCGGATTGGCGGGTATCAAGTTGATCCAGCAACAGGGGGTCAAGGTCATATATCCGTCACAGCAAACCTGCTGCGGCCAACCGGCCTATAATTCCGGATTTCCGGCTGAAGCCAGGGCGGTAGCCCGGAAACAAATTGATATCTTTTACAAAGATTGTCCGATCGTGGTGCCGTCGGGCTCCTGCGCCGGGATGATGCGGCACCATTACCCTGAATTGTTTGAGAATGATCCCGGCATCGCGGAGATTAAACAATTTTCAGAGAGAATCTATGAACTGTCCGAATTTCTGGTCAATGTTTTAAACATCCAGCTTGAAGATCTGGGGGATCCCATCAAAGTAACCTGGCATTCATCCTGCCATGCCCTGCGCGAAATGAAGGTCACCGAAGATTCCAAATCATTAATCCGGCAATTAAAAAATGTTGAACTGGTGGATCTGGCAAACGAATACGAATGCTGCGGATTCGGGGGCACCTTTGCCATCAAGCAGCCGCAGCTTTCGGGCGTTATGGTTAACGATAAGGTCGATTATATTAAACAATCCGGTGCCAGCCGGGTGCTGTCAGGCGACTGCGGCTGTTTAGTGAATATTTCCGGCGCAATGGATTACAGAAATGAGCAGATTGCCGGCCAGCACCTGGCGGAATTTATCTGGGAGAGAACCAATGGCCAACCATCAAAGAGTTGATTTTGAAAAAAATGTTTCCCGGGCGTTAAATGACGCCCAATTGAGAAAAAATTTCAAGTTTGCCATGGGTAACTTCGTCGTCAGACGCCGAACCATATTCCCCGATGCGGTTGAAACCGAAAAACTGAGAGCAACGGGCAATGCCATCAAAAAACGGGCCTTGAACAAGCTGCCGGAGCTTTTGGTACAGCTTGAAGAAAAGTGCACCGCAAACGGCATCCAGGTGCACTGGGCCGAAACCACGGACGAGGCCAATCAGCAGGTTCTCAAAATCATGCAGGATCACAATGCCACTCGCATGGTCAAAGGCAAATCCATGGTTTCAGAGGAAATGCATCTGAATAAATTTTTACAGGCCCATGGCATCGAAGCCCTGGAATCCGATCTGGGAGAATTTATCGTCCAGTTGAACAATGAGACACCCTCCCACATCATTGTGCCTGCCATCCATAAAAACAAAGACCAGATAGCCCGGATTTTTCATGAAAAATTACCGGACACGCCCTATACGGAAGATGTCCAGGAGCTCAATGCCATTGCGCGCAAAACACTGCGCCAAAAATTTTATGAGGCCGACGTCGGGTTGAGCGGCGTCAACTTTGCAGTTGCTGAAACCGGCACCTTGTTCCTGGTGGAAAATGAAGGCAACGGCCGCATGTGCACCACCGCCCCGCCGGTCCACATTGCGCTTATGGGGCTGGAAAAAGTTGTCGAAAAGCTGGAGGATATTCCACCCATGATGCGGCTGCTGATCGGTTCCGCCACCGGCCAGTTGGTCACCACCTATATGAACATGATCACCTCGCCCCGCAAAAAAGACGAGAAAGACGGTCCCAAAGAAGTGCATTTGATCATCCTGGACAATGGGCGCTCGAAAATTTATACCGACGACCAGCGGCGCCAGACCCTGCAATGCATCCGGTGCGGCACCTGTCTCAACCACTGCCCAGTTTACACGCGCATTGGCGGCCATGCCTATGGTTTTATTTATCCCGGTCCCATCGGAAAAATATTAAACCCCCAGGTCGAAGGACTGGAAGCCGCCGGGTTTCTGGCCACCGCGTCCAGTCTGTGCAACGCCTGCGAAGAAGTCTGCCCGGTTAAAATTCCCATTCCGGAGCTGTTGCGCCGCATCCGGAACGAAAGCTACGCCAACGATTCCGCAAACAACATGGATGGACGGGGGTATAAAAGAAACTGGCTTGAGGTTATTACCTGGAGAGCATGGTCCATTGTAAACACCCATTCGTGGATCAATGCCGCCGGATTAAAAATACTGACGACCCTGGGATTGAAACCGCCCCGCATGGGACCACTGAAAAATTGGACTCAATACCGCACGGCCCCTGAATTTGCCCGCCAAAGCCTGCATGAATTAGTCAAACAAAATGGAGTCGACAATGAGTGAGCAATCACGTGATCGCATATTTGCCAGATTAAAATCAGCTGCCGGCAGTGCAGCGGCACCTGTCGCCCAACCGGAGCCCCTGCCGAAGGTTGAATACAGTCACCCGCAAAAAATAGAAAAACTGAAAACACTGATGGAAGCCATGCGCACCGAAGTGCATATCACCAGTGAACAGGGCTGGCTGGGCTTGTTGGAAGATATATTAAGGCAGCGCAACATAAAAGATCTGCTGTATGGTCCCCAGACTCCAATCGGCGCCGCCCTGCAGCAAAAATTGCAAAACTCCGCCGATGATCTGCCGGAGCTTGTTCCTTATGATGTCGCGGTTGAAGAAATTAAGGAGCGGGTCTTTAACGTTGCGGCCGGAATCACATCCACCATGGGCGGCATCGCCGATACCGGTGCGCTGATCTTATGGTCTTCAAAAGAAGAGCCGCGTCTGATGTCCCTGGTCCCGCCCATTCACATTGCCGTTCTGCAGGCCGATAAAATATACAACTCCCTGCTGGAAGTCATGCAAAAGGAAAACTGGTCCGCCAACATGCCCACCAATGCCTTTTTGATATCAGGCCCCTCAAAAACAGCGGACATCGAGTTGGTCCTGGCCTTCGGCGTGCACGGGCCCAAGGAGTTGATTGTGCTAATTGTTGAGAATTGAGAGAACAGACGACAGATGACAGAAGTCAGAGGTCAGAAGACAGAGAACAGATGACAGAGAGAAATAGAGAAATAGGGGTAAATAATGCTTGACCTTTTTGATTACCTGATATGATCGAATGGAGCGAACAAAAAATACAGGTAAAAATATAAGTATAAGGAGGCAGACCTATGACAAGGACATCACGATTGATCATTTTTACGTTGGATATACCAAGAATCTCAAGCTAAGATTTGAGAAGCATAATAATGGATATATTGAGTCTACCAAAAATCGACCCCCGCTTAAACGAATCTATTATGAAGCCGGTGCAATAAACCGTCCTGACAAGCTGCAAGTCAAGGTTATTGATGGCAAAGTTGTTGCAAAAGAGCGCAAAAAAGAATTTGAAATAAGCCGTATCAGTCGTTTCAGATACCGCACCCGCTATTTTACGGATTCGGGCATCATCGGGTCAAAGGAATTTGTAGCCATCAATTATCAGCGGTTTAAACATTTATTAGGGAAGGTACCGGAGTCAGGTCTTTATTTTTCACTATTTATTCACCGTCGCCTGAATACCCTGCAGCTTGCTGCGGGGAGCTTCATTAAATACAGTGAAAAATAAAAATCCGACCCCATTTTTATATTCGCAATCATGTTTGCCCGCAGGAGCGTCCTGAAACTCATGGTATATGATACAAGATTCAGGTAGCAGCAGACATACCCTCCAGCAATGAATAAGGCAGGGCCGAATGATGAACGACCCTGCCTTGAGTCATGGAAAACGATAGATCCATCGGTAATGGATACGATTAGGCTTTAGTCATCGTCTGATCGCCACCTCCACTTCCGCTTTTTATTGCATCTCCAACAGCCGTGATCATCGTCATCCGGGTCCACGCATTTAAAATTAGCAGCATCATCTATACTGCCTCTACCCTTATATTCAGCGACTTTAGGATAAGGGCAAAGGGGGCGAGTCCTGGTAACATCTTCGTCTTCGATGTGGGCGCCGATAATGGCTTTGGGCGCTTTACCCTTTTCAACCCAGTTCACAAGCGGTGTGAACCAATCGACATTGTCACAACCTACACCACCTCGACAATGGAACATGCCTGGAACCATGTAGAGCCTGTAAAATTCCTTTGTTTCCCTATCGCCCATGAACCCGAGAACATCCTCATAGTAATTGACTGTCATAAGAGGGGTAAGTGCTGTGTCGGCCCAACCGTGGTAACCGATCATTTTTCCACCAAGACACTTAAATGCCGATAAATCCGGGTTAACAGCGTCCAGAATCGATGAGTAAATCATTTTCTGGGGATCTTCGTCAAAGTTATAGTCCCTCCAGTTATAGTCCGGCCCGGCGTCGGGAATAAAGGCCATATACTGCATGAAAGTCTCCCCATATACTAGCTGGTTACTAGAACCTGGTGTTCCATCAGTACCTTCGCGAATAACCCATCCATCCCAACCACTTCTCGGTGCAAAGACTTCGGCACCAGGCGGCTGTCCTGGGAAAAGCAATTCACCAGAAGAGGTCGTCACACCGCCATAAATTTTTTTCAAAGCCTCCCTTTGGGCAGCCGTGAAACAATCCGGGTCAGATGAATCCTCACATTTGGGCAAATCAATGTCAGGATCAAAGGTGCAGTTACGGGGATCATCGATCAGTCCGTCCACCAGACCATCTTCGCCGTCGCAGTTGCTGTAGACTGCATCCGCCAGCGTATCAAGCTGATCAATACGTATGCGGCCATCACCTTCTATGGCCTGGGCATTCCAAACGCCCCACATTTGTGTGCCTGAAAAATCCAGTACAGGAGCACCCGCTATGATTCCATCAAAATCAGATGGATATCGCTGTGCTTCCATCAAAGCTTGTCGACCGCCAGTTGAACAACCAACCCAGTAAGAATAAACAGGTGGTTCACAGTAATAGGCGTTAATGAGTTTTTTTGCCATCACAACAGTGTCATGCACTGCCCTGAAGGAATAATCGATTTCTTTTTGCTGACCAAGGGGTTTCTGATCGTAGGCGAAAGTAGCGAGAGGCTCTTCTGAGGCTTTGTGACCTGTATCCGTGCTTGCCGTAGCATAACCCATGCCGAGGCCAACGTTCATACCACTATAGCTGATTCTCCCAGCATATCCGCCACCTCCTGCCATATAAAATCTTTCATTCCACTCAGTAGGAAGTTGAACGGCAAATCCGATCTCTGGCGCTATATTACCAACAACAAGACAATGTTCAGGTAATGTCTCTGTAGCAGCAACCATTTCAGCCGAAATAATGCTCGACAAAGGCCCAAAATCCATAAGCATCAGGTCACCACATTCGTTACAAGGGTCCGGACGGGATCCATGACAAAAACCCATCCCGGGGGCTAACAACAGAACAGAAATTAGAAAAAGACCAGCGAATAGTATAATACGGATAACTGATTTCATTGTATCCCTCCTTCGTGTAAAAGGTTCATTCCTAATTCCCACACGACCAATATTTCTGTTTGACTATTGACCCACGGAAGAAATGAGGCCTAAGATTCTGACATGCGGTCCTACTTCAAATAATCTCTTCTGCGTATTATCAGTTTGAACGGGATTAATCCTGAATCGTTAGAGAAGGAATGACGGTGCCATTTTGATTTCCCAGGCTCCCAACAGAAAATAATTCTGTCAGGAGCAACGTATGCACAATTTGAGAGGTATCCCCATGCTGCTACCTCCTTTATTTGAGCAAAAAATATTGAGTGGAAAGAGGATCCAAGGCTTTAAAATAATTATAATTGTTAAAGCACTGCGGCACGGTCCTTTCAGTTGGTTACGGGCAACCGACAACGGCCGTACCGCAGGTACCTGTCTACTGTGATGAGCTAAACTGAGCTGAAGCCGCTTCCGGAATTCCATTGGCGTTTATCCGCCGAAGGCGGCCATTAAAAGATTGGGCTGCGGTTACACAGCTCAATCTTTTATCTTTGATAAAGCCCGACCAACTCCGTCTTTTCCAGGATGTGTCCTTCCATTGCTTTTTCGAGCGGTGCCTTTTTGGGCTGGCTTAGATCCGGCAGCACTGTGTCCAGGGCATATAATTTGTGAAAATAGCGGTGTTTTCCAACCGGCGGACAGGGTCCTCCGTAACCCGTTCGCCCCCAGTCGTTGGAACCCTGCAGGGTTCCGGCCGGAAGCGCTGCATCCCTGACGCCTTCGGGCAGACCGCCGGCATCGGCGGGCAGGTTGTACAGTACCCAGTGAACCCAGGTCATACGAGGATTAGCCGGATCGGGCGCATCCGGATCGTCGACGATCAATGCGAAACTTTTTGTACCTGCCGGCGCATCGGTCCAGGCCAGGGCCGGGGAGATATCCTTGCCGTCGCAGGTGAACTGCCCCGGAATGTCCGCATTGTTTTCAAATTGGGGTGATGTAAGCTTCATGGCGCCTCCCTTTTGTTGTGCATTGACGAAGGTGGTGATCAAAAACACCGCTGCCAGTCCCGATATGAGTAATCGAAACCTCATCGTTCTGTCCCCCAAATAGAGGCTAGGTCATAATTCATGACAGCACTGAATTTGTGTCTGTCATGCCGAACCCCCAATCAAGTTGAGGGCAGGCCCGATCCGGCATCCACTAAAGACGTCGGGCAGTTTAATTGTGGGTAAGTCAGGTGCTCGTTTTTCGGAAAATTGATCGGGACGGTTGCTGGGGCGTTGGATGAATCTATCAGCAGCGGCGTGCGGGGGAAAAATAAGCTGTACGGATTATCGGGTTACTTTCAATCGCGGTCCGGGATTTGATACAGTATGCCCCTTCCTAAACTTTTTTTGTTATATTTGACAAAGCGAAGGTTGTCAAGTAGGCATCCAACCATGTGCGGCATTTCACCGCAGCCTGCGATATACTCAAGGGTGGGCAGCAATTTTATGGGTTCATGCCAATGTATTCGTTGAAGCGACTATCTGAAATATTATGAAAAATCGATCGTATTTATCAGTCCAAAATTTTCCGCCATAAAGATATGGGATCAGATGATTTGAATTCTATGCTCAAACAAGCCAACAGCTCGGGATCTAAAAAGGATATCAGAACCCGCCAGCATCTAATGGAAAGATCATTTGCACAAGCCACATGCTATGGATTCAAACGCGCACGCTGGCGAAGACTGGCGGGTTCAAATTCAGGAATACCTTACGGCTACAACCCGAAAAGATCTGACCCCTTGCCACAGTCCGGGAATAATTCCCGCTTTTGGGAATTTTCCACAGAAAAATGAACATTTTCCCCTATGGACAATGTCCGCGAAATTAGAGATAAATAACAAGCTGAGTAAACGTTTACGGTGGAATTGACCAATAATTATTAACCTGAGAAGGGTCTTGGATATTTGGAAATGGACATCAATTCAGATAAAAGAGCTTTTGAACGTCGCGACTGCAACGCATTGATTGAATTTTCATATTTTAATCAAACAAACAGTTATGACGCAATGGTACTGAATTGCGGTGCCGGCGGCATGTGTTTTCAATCCAACCTTAATTTGCAGCCCGGAGCAACCGTTTGCATTCGCGTGAAAGAATTCCAGTGCTCCGGCTCTCAGAAGGATAATGCCGACGGCTTGCGCTGCATGAGCATCGCGGAGGTAAAATGGTGCAATGACCTGCCCAGTATTGAATCCGCCGGCTATGGTGTCGGCGTCAAATATCAACCACCGGCCTATTAGCGCCCGCACAGCAGAAATCCGCCAGTTTAGCGTTCGAAGACGACGAGCAATTTGGATCACACTTATTTCGGTTGGGCCGGTAGTGTAGAGCCCGGCCGGCACCATCGTTATCGTAATCAGTGAACCTCCTTTCTTATCGAGTTCGACAACATGCAAAACTCAAGCGGGTGATCAAAAACGGGCGCTTATAAAGCGCCCGTTAATTTAAAAAAATGTTCACCTATCGAGTTACCTTTATGGTTACCTGGTCGATAGCTGTTGCATCCAGGTCGTCGGTCACTTCCAATTCAAACACCAGCGTTCTGGTTGCACCGCGCCTGGTCCTGGGTGCTGCAAAATTCGCCACGGCGGAATTGGCGTTTTTTATTGATACGGCTTTTCCGGCTACCTGGGTCCAGTGATATTGGATGATTTGACCATCCGCGTCACTTGATCCGCTACCGTCCAGATACACGCGTTGCCGCGGGCCGACCGTTTGGTCACTGCCGGCGTCGGCAACCGGTGCATCATTGGGGGGCGGCGTGCCGCCACCACCACCACCGCCGGTACCATCACCGGTTTCGTTAAACTGACTGATAAAAGCATCCGAGGTGCCGCCGTTATAGGTCTTATCAAAAGCGCCGGCCGTTGTTGGAAAATCGGCCGACCGGGTATAGCCGGCGGCATAAACCAGACCCGCCTCATCGACGGCAATAACATTCGGCCGATCTTCTCCCGACCCACCGATAAAACTACCGTACAACAATTGCGACCAATCGGCGGATAGCTTAACCACAAAGCCGTCTGCGACGGGAGTGGCATAGGTGCCGGAGGGATTACACTGACCGTCGCTGCCGCAGCTGGTGTCGGCGCCATTGCCGAAGGTGGGGAAATCCGGGGAAATGGTTTCACCGGTAACATAGACGTCACCGCTTGCATCCAACGCGATGGAACGGCAAGACTCACCATCAGAGCCGCCCAGATATGTCAATGCAAGTGGGTCTTGCAAATCCAAGGCGTATTTGGCGACAAAGCAATCGGGCCTTGGCACCAATAACGATCCCACGCCATCACAAACACCATCCGTACCGCAGCTGGTATCAAACGCACCGCCGGTAGCGGGCAAATCATTCATGTAAGTCTGACCGGCCGTTACGACATAATCCGCACCAACGGCCACATCATTAAAATAGGTGCGGCTGCTGCCGCTGGTGCTGCCCGGGTAGTAACTCAAGTATGCCAGGCGCGCAGTGAGACCGGCATTGAAGCGGGCCAGGTAGCCGGTAATTGCATTATCGCTGCCATCGGAAATAAACACAGTGCTGTCGGGCGCCACCGCAATACCCGAAACACTGTCACCCCCCAGATAGGTTAAGGCTTGAAGGGTGGTCAAATCCGAGGACATCTTGCCGGCAAAACCGTCATTCTCGCGGATACCAAACCCCCCCGCCGGGCAGCAAGTGGAACGATAGGCACCGGAGGTAATCGGAAAATCGGGATTATTGGTGCGACCGCCAAAATAGAAACCACCATTGCCCGGCGTAACCTGCAGCGGATAATCGGAGGGCGTCACCACCGCGGAAACCATCAATTCTAACAAATCGGCGCTGAACATCGCAATGAATCCCCCGCCAACAGGTGTGGTGCCACTCCAGGTATAAGCCCCGTCGGTTACCGGAAAACCATAACCCGCCTGGCCGACCGCGACAATCAAGCCGCTCTCATCCATGGCAATGTCCTGCACCCGGTCGAAATATTGCGTCCCGACATAAGTGGACGCGACCACCGCCGATAGATCGCTGGTCATTTGGGTGATAAAGCCATCGGGGTATACACTGTCAAGGCTTTCATCATAACCCAGCTGGACTGGAAAATCCGGCGACTGAGTGGCGCCGGCTATATAGACAGAATCATCGGTCACGACCATACCATGGATGATGTCATCGTCATAGTTTCCCGGCGGGCTCGGATTGTGACCGCCGATATAGGTGGAAGCCAATAGCGGATCAATGACCAGTTCATAATTTTTGTCATATTCACCCATTTTGAATCCGTAATGACCATCGGCAAGCGCATACGCCACTTCCACCGCTTGCCGTCTGCCATCCAGCACTTGATAAGCGATGGGTGCCGTAAAAACAATATCGCCGAGCGCCGTATCCAGGACTAATTGCCCGCGGGCATTAATGGATATAGACTGAACGCCTTCGACATCAATTTTAATCGCATCAGGCGCGGCGCCGGGTGACACATAAAACAACTTCTCCACATTGTTGCCGGCGGCCTTAAGCGACACTCGGATGCCCGGATACAACTCGCCCAAACCGATACTATCGAATGCCGCCAGTTGCTTTTGCCAGGTGTGCGGATTATTGCCTTTGTAGTAACTTACCCGAACGGGGCTTTTACTCTCACCCTGCGGGTGTGTTGCTTGTTGACCGACAAACGATTCACGAAAAGCCCAAACTGCCGCCGCATTTTTGTGATCTTTTTTTGGTAATGAATACACCAACTGATTTTCTTTGGTGACAAATAATGTTCCGGCGAACGTCTGGGCGTAGAACCCAACATCATCATTGGCAATTTGCCCTTGATTCTTAATAAAAGGCACCTGCACTGCCGATATTTTTTTGGCCAATGCCTGCGGGGCCAATGCCTCCGTTGCCACTGAATTCATATTGGCATTGCTGACACTGCCGGCACAGGCCAAAACCCCGGCCAGACAAAACTGCAGTAATTTTTGACGTATCATAAGACCTCCTCCTCATTACTGTCCCCGGCTCCAAATGGGAACTAGGATTACTGCTGGCAAAGTGCGCGAAATCGGGAAGATAAAATACTTTGCGGTAGAAATTCCTTTTCTTTTTTCAGGGAGTCTCTGGCCCCAGCACCGGCTCGGTTTGTCACTTGAGGGAAAACCAACCATATGGATTCGAGGCTGAGGCATGCGCTGTCGAAAGTCAATGCTATCTTTTTAACAGGCCTTTATTACTTAGTCCTCACGAGAGTATCACTTTTCGGTCACAATTTTGTGTCAGATAGGATGCTTCGGGAAATGGGGCAAAATGGGGCTCGATCATTTCAATTCTTGTGCTGTTGTTGGGCCGATTGCCAAAAAGAGGCCAGGTAGCATTGTTATTATAATATATAACAAAAATTTTAGCGCGTTTGGATCAAACCATAGACGTTATTGATAACCCAAAGAAGGCTGGCAAAGCCTCCGATATCGGAACGTTATTTTGACAAACGCTCTAACGCCACACATTCGACGCTGTTATTCATTTCTTCATTTTTTTTTAGTCGGGGAAATTTAATTTCGAATATTTTTTGGTGGGGTGAAGGCTTCTCTCAGCGCCGCTCAGGCTTGAAAGCAGCTGCAAGCTCGATCGGCTGGCCGTGGGGCGTGTTGAGATAGGCACGCCGCCAGGTCGCCTTGCGCCGGCGCATGTCCTCGTTGCCGACGAGGCCATTTGCGGCACAGATCCGTTCAAGGGTGTTGAGCCAGTGCTGGTAATACGTGTCACCCAGGTCCGGATCGCCCCGCTGCTGCGCCGCCTTGATTTCCTGGCTGAAGATCTTAACCCACTCCGGCCAGGTGAAACAACCGGCTTCCGATAGACGCACGGCCAGAGCGAAGGCCTTGGCTTCCCAGGGTTGGCTGAATACCGGACCGTCTTTGTCCCGCGGCAGCGCCGGCAAATCGTCAATGGACACGGGGGTATCTTTCATCAGGCAGGCTCCAGATAATCTTCCCACAGATCGACATAGACGGCATTACGGCCGGAAGCGTTCTTGCCCCACAATGTCTCTGCCGTGAAGCGCACGCTGTAAAGATGCCGCCCTTCTTTTGACCCCTCGGCATTTCGGTCCGGGAAGACATGGGCGCCGTGGTATTCGTGAATTTCTCCCAGGCGTCCGCGCACGTAGCGGGGCTGGCGGGTATGACCCGCCGGATGCCGGTTGACCGCCCGGACATTTTCGCCGGATTTGAAACGCGGCGGCGTACTGATCGTCATCGCCACCGGGCCCCCTTTGGCGATAGCCCCGGCGACTTCCTCGGCCTTGAGGACCCGCTGCCGGATGGACTCGTCCGCCGGTCCAGCAGGTTGGCCGGTCTTCAGCTCCTCCGGATTTAAAAGTTGCGCTTCGATCAACAGCGTTTCCAGCCCTGCCAGCCAGTTTTCGTAGTACGTATGCCGCAGATAATCTATCGGATGTTGTCGTTCACGGGCATGGCGCGACATGTCGATGTTCCATTTGCCCAGTGACCCGGCTGCCAGAGTCAGACCGAACACGCGTTTTTCCCAATCTGCGTGAAAGATCGGTTCCTCGGCTTCGGGTTCCGGGTTAATCGGGCCAAGGCCATGCATGCCCCCCAGATCGTGTGCGCCGTTCATTTATTCCTCCCAATATTCTCAGGTGTTTTGGCCTTTTCGACCCCAATCATGGCGTTGCGGGTTACGAGTTCGGTGAGATCCGCTTCGCGCCAGCCCTCGGTGCCCTCAGGACGCTCCGGCAGAACCAGATACCGCACCTCCGAGGTCGAATCCCAAACCCGGATTTCGATGTCATCAGCCAACCCCGTGCCGAATTCTTCCAACACACCACGGGGGTCGGCAACGGCCCGGGCCCGGTATGGCGCGGATTTGTACCAAACAGGCGGCAGGCCCAGCACCGGCCAGGGGTAACACGAGCAGAGGGTGCAGACAACCAGGTTGTGGGCGGTCGGCGTGTTCTCCACCACTTTCATATGTTCGCCCTGGCGTCCAGTGTAGCCCAAAGACGCGATGGCCGCCGTCGCATCTGACAGCAGCCACTGTTTGAACTCTGAATCGGCCCAGGCACGGGCGACAACATTCGCGCCATTGCGCGGGCCGACCTTGGTTTCGTAGGTGTCGATCAGCCCGTCGATCGCCGCCGGATCGACCAGGCCCTTTTCGATCAGCAGTGATTCGAGCGCCTGGACACGCAAAACCAAATCAGACGGTGGTTCGGTATGATCGTGATCATGGGAATGATGATGGTCACTCACGACAATTTCCTCCCTGAAAGCTGACGTTTGTCGGTTTGAGGCGAAAATCAATTCATCTTAATGAGTTAGGCATTTCACCGGCACTTGTCAAGCCGGCGTTCAAACGAAAAGAGATGACAGAGGTCAGATAACAGACGAAAAAAGGTGAAAAAGTGAAGAAAGTGAGAAGGCGGGAGCCTAACATCCATATCTACCCAGTCAACTTAATTAACCCAACCAACCCCATAATGTTTTGAGAATCCGTATACACAATCACCCTGCTCCCCAATTCTTGAATATCGCTTAGGGCCCATACTAATGTCTGCAATTCCAGTTTCGTTGAAGACGTATTCTCAAATCGCCTCACTTTCACACGCGCTCCCAACGTATTCAGAGAAAGTCGATGCTCCGACACAATGAGGTAAGCCCCATATCCAATCTTTGACAGAGTATCCACACTGCCATCTGTAAATAGCTTCAGTTCATCCATCAGCCTATTTATATATAAACTATTTTGCCATCTCTGTTCAGTGTTGTTCTCATAGGCATCACTATGCATGAATTATGTATATATACCAAGGAAATAATTAGGGTTTTAAGACAACGGATTTTTACAGATTTTTTGGAATCAATTGTCGAGGATAGGACCAATGGACTGCCACTTCTTTAGCGGCGCACCGGAATCGTAATTAAAAACCAGATCTTGGGCTTAACTTTTTTCCCGGAAATGCCGATACAACAAATGACAATCCATTTGAACCGGCAATGGGCTCATCAATTAATAAGGAAAAAAAATGAGGACATTAATCGTCGACGACGAAATGGTCAGCCGAACAAAGCTGGAGCTGATCATGGAATACTTTGGTGACTGCCAAGCTCTTGAACATGGCAACGATGCACTGGCTGCTTTTCACGAAGCCCATCAAAATGACGACCCGTTCGATTTGATCATGCTGGATATCAATCTACCGGGCATGGACGGCATCCAGCTTCTAACCGCCATCAGGAATGCTGAAAAAGAACTCAACATTGCAAAGTCACGCCAGGCCAAAATCCTGATGACCAGTTCCTACCGGGATAAGGAACGAATCGTTGCCAGCGTCCAGTCCGGCTGTGACGACTATATCGGCAAGCCATTTGACCTGGACCTGATACGCAATAAGCTCGACAAGCTGGGTGTCAAAGAACGCACCCTTTCAATCCAAGCAAACGAGACCAGAGCGCCGGCAATGATGACGACGGACCAGATTTACGGTGAGGTCGTCTACCTGATGAGCAGAAGTCGGACCAATTTGCCCTCCCTTCCGAAGCTATACATAAAGTTTCGCGAACTGATCGCCCGCAAGGCGGGTTTCACCGAAATTGTCGGCCTGCTCAGAAACGATATAGCGATTTCGGCTGAACTCATCCGTCGATCCAACTCGGCCTATTACAGGGGGTTCGTGACCAACAAATCCCTGGAGCAGGCCGTGGCCCGCTTGGGATACGACGCGATCGTGCAGGTGGTTGCGGAGCTGTCCATTCGCAAATTTTTCACCATGCGAATCAAAAAATATCGCAGCCTGGTCGAAAATCTCTGGAAGCACTCGATTTCCTGCGCCTATGCGGCCGAGTTTATGTCCAAACTCCTGAAACTTGATTTGAAGGGCGATCCGTTTTTAATCGGATTGCTGCATGATATCGGCAAACTTGCGCTCTTGAGGATCATTGCCGATATGGAGCGCAAGGGAAAATTCAACGACGGTATTCACCCCATAATGCTGGTCAACATACTCGATGATTACCACTGTCAGCTGGGTGCCAAATTGCTGGGGAAATGGAAATTCGCCGAGTGTTATATTGACACCGCCTTGCACCACAACAGTCCAAATCCGACACCGGAGGCCGGCACGCAGGCGGAAATAGCAACTGCATATGGCAATGAATTGATGGTTGCCCAAATAGCAAGTCAGACCGTTAATTTAATGGGTTATAATATCCATGCCAGCGGCCCGGTAGACATCGACCTGAACGTTGTCGCACCGGTTCAGCATCTAATCCTGAAGCCGGAGCGTATTGCGGAAACAAAAGAGATGGTAGCGGAACGGATGGTTGAAGTTCAGGGGCTGTTTTGACGGAAGGCAAGTATAACAATTGTTAAAAATACATTCCGTTTGAGACAACATCTCGTATCGATGATGAACTATTTGTAGATTTTAAAATTTGGATTGCGGATCTTAAATTTATTGGACAATTTGACCATCCGCGCCACTTGAGCCGCTACCGTCCAAATATCAGAAATACGGTCTATTTTTCGCGCCACGGAAATACTTCGGGCCATTGCGCGGGCACGCAGCGTGCGTACATCCTCGAGTATTCGGTGTCAACTCCGAGTTCTTCGGCCGCATGCCAGGCCCAGCGCGGATCGAACATCATGCCGCGCCCCAGAGCAACCATGTCTGCTTTGCCGCCGACGATGATTTCTTCGGCCTGACGCGCTTTGGTAATCATCCCCACCGTCCAGGTCGTTATCTCGGCTTGTGTGCGGATTTGAGCGGAAAACGAAACCTGATATCCGGGTCCCAAGCGGATCTTCTGGCGCGGATCCAGGGCGCCCGAGCTGACATCGATGAAATCACACCCCAGAGATTTTACGGCCCGGGCAAAGACCACGGACTCTTCCACAGTCCAGCCTCCTTCAATCCAGTCAGTGGCGGAAATTCGAATGCCTAAGGGCTTGTCATCCGGCCACACGGCGCGTACGGCTTCGAACACTTCCAGCGGAAAGCGCATGCGATTCTCGAGCTTGCCGCCGTACTCGTCCTTGCGCTGATTGCTGAGGGGCGACAGAAACTGGTGCAGCAAATAGCCGTGGGCACTGTGAAGTTCCACGAGATCAAAACCGATGCGGGCCGCCCGCACGGCGGCGGCAACAAATTCCGCCTTGACCGCCGCAAGACCTTCGCGACTCAAGGCCTGCGGTACGTGCCAGTCCGGTCCGAAAGGAAGCGCCGAGGGCGCCGCTGTTGTCCAGGGGTTTTCATCTGCCGTCAACGATTGGCCGCCGTCTGATGGTATCTGAGCCGACCCTTTGCGCCCGGCGTGGGCCAGTTGGATTCCCATCGGCGTCACGCCGTACTCCCGGCAGAAGTCGATCACCCGTTTTAGTGCCGCTTCGTTTTCATCACTGTAAAGGCCAAGGCATTTCGGCGTGATGCGGCCGACCGCAGAAACAGCCGTGGCTTCATTCATCACCAGCCCGGCTGCCCCCATGGAGAACTGGCCCAGGTGCATCAGGTGCCAATCAACCGCCGAGCCGTTTTCAGCGGAATACTGACACATGGAAGATACCGCAATACGGTTGTTCAAGGTAAGGCTGCGAAGTTCAAGGGGTGAAAAGAGTGCACTGGACATGGCGAAAAGTCTCCTTTGTACGAGCCGGGTGCTTTAACACCGCACATTCGGCGCAGTTATCCGTTTCTTCATTACTTTTTTTAGTACTGAGCCTCGACACCAAAATATCGCGGTTGTCTTAGATCGGTACCGGCGGTGATCGCTCTTTTCCCATTGACAATTTCACTAATTCTATTAGGGTATATTGCGATCAGAGTTTACCGGCAAGCCAGATTGTGTGCCGGGCGCCTTTGCCGGATTTGCGGGCGCGTACGGTTACGGTTTCCGTCTGGAATCCGCACTGCTTCAGGCGGCGGGTGAAGGCCTCGTCTGCTCCGGATGACCAGACTGCCAGAAACCCTCCGGGGCGCAGGGCGGAAAAGGCGGCTTTCAGGCCGGATCTGCCGTAGAGGTGGTCATTGGCTTGCCGGGTAAGCCCTTCAGGGCCGTTGTCTACATCGAGCAGGATTGCATCCCAGACTGATTTTTTTTTCCTGATGGTTTCCGCCACATCTTCTTCTTCGACAGATACCCGGGGATCATCAAGCGGCATTCCTGCAAGGTGCCCCAGGTGCTCCCAATTCCACCTGACTACAGCCGGGATCAGTTCGGAAACGGTAATGTGTGTACCCGGCTGCGATCGTCCAAGCGCTGCCGCTAGGGTGTAGCCCATACCGAGGCCTCCAACGAGAATCCTCAGGCCGCTTCGCTGTTTAATGCGGCGCAGTGCGAGCTCAGCCAGTGCATCTTCGGAACCGTGGACGCGGCTGTTCATCAGCTCCGCTCCTGTGGTTCGGATCGAAAATTCTGAGCCACGCTTCAGCAAAGTGATTTCGCCTTCATGTCCGGGAATTTTTACCCGGCCGATCTCTTCCCAGGGGATCACACGCTTGTCCTTAACCGGCAGATGAACAGCGCAGTCTGCCAGCTTGTGTTTTTTATTATTTCTTTCTTTTGTCTTTTAAAAAAACTGATTTTGATGGCCCATCGCCAACCGTTCTTTCTTCGATTTGGAACAGCTTTGTTGCTGAAGCCAACTCGCCTAACTTTTTGTAGCCATAGTTGCGCGGATCGAACTCCGGTGCCTGCTTGGCAACGTTGCTTCCCATGGATGCAAGATGCGCCCAGCCCGAATCGTCCGAAGATGCCTCAACCGCGTTTCTCAATAGATTAACGAGTTTCGTGTCTTTCTTAAGTTCGTTGGTGGTCTTGCGTTTTATTTTCTCACTAAAATCATCTTTGGATCGCAGCACTTCAGTGAAAATAAACTTATCACATGCAGAAACAAACGCCTTAGGGGTTTTTTTCTCCCCGAATCCATATACAAAAAGACCGGCCTCCCTGATCCTTGAGGCCAACTTGGTGAAATCACTATCACTGGATACGATGCAAAATCCGTCAAATTTGTCAGTGTAAAGTAAATCCATCGCGTCAATTATCAAGGCACTGTCGGTTGCATTTTTCCCGGAAGTGTACCCGAATTGCTGGATCGGCTGGATTGAATACTCTAAAAGAACTTCCTTCCACCCTTTCAGGCCCGACAGCGTCCAGTCACCGTATATCCTTTTTACATTAGCGGTCCCATACTTTGCGATTTCCGACAGCAGCCCCTCAACAATAGCAGGTTGGGCGTTGTCTGCATCTATCAATACGGCCAATTTTTCAATTTTTCCGTCTGTCATATTTTCCCTCTTATGATTGTATCGTCAAACTGTCTGACGAGAATAATGGAGTCAGGTCGACAGGCCTAGATGTACTTCCGGCAAAATGCTTCGGTAATCCGCAGAAGGTCCGGTGTCAGAAGCCCTCGTACTTTCGAACGAATGCCATCCGGCACATCCCGATAGAAGGCTTCGGCGATTCCGCCGGTAATGCAGGCCAGCGTGTCACTGTCCCCGCCAAGTGAGACGGCGTTGCGCACCGCGTCCTCGTATGACCTGGAATCCAAAAAGGCAATGATCGCTTCCGGCACGGTTCCCTGGCAGGAAATGTCGAAAGCGTAAGTGGGACGGATGTTGTCCACGGTTCTATGCATGTTGTATCCGAAGCGCTGACTTATCTGCTCTCTGATTTCCTCCTTGGTATGGCCCAAACGGGCGAGATACACGGATAGAGCAGTCGCTTGTGCGCCTTTGACTCCCTCCGGATGGTTGTGCGAGATGCCGGCAGTCTTGGCGGCCTCGCTGAGCACTTCGTCTTCGGTGTTGAAGGCAAAGCCGACAGGACTGACGCGCATGGCAGAACCATTGCCCCAACTGTTGTATGGCTGCGGATGATCGGAGTGAAGCCAGTCGATAAATGACCCGCCGTACCCGGCGTTTGGATAGCGTCGGCCAATCTCGCGAACCAATTGATCGTAAGGGCGACCCGTGAGGATCGCATCAGCCACTGCAATGGTCAGGACCGTGTCGTCAGTAAAGCGGCACCGCTGGTCAAAAAGCGGGAAATCCTTGGTTTTGATCGGGTAGCGTTCATAGACAGAGCCGATGATGTCTCCGGCAATTGCGCCAATCATATTTCGCCCTTTGTCTTGTCGAATTGCAGATCAACGTTCAAAAATTGGGTGACGCCATCGTATCTAAATTAATGGAAAGGGTCAAGGTGAATGCTGAGGTCGGAAGGCGGAAGGTGGAAAATTGGCGCAATACGCTAATTCACAGTTCATAGTAAATATGCGATTACAAATATTAGTAAACTGTATCCAACCAATTTCTGCCGTATTTGTGCATGCAATTGAGCAGGCAGCCTATCGCTTACAGCTTTATTTATCCCCAATTGAACTGTTAACTTGCATTTTAACCTGCAATAGCGGTAAAGGTAAAATCTTTTTCAGATTCGGCCGCTGACCCGTCAGTTTTTTGCGACCTTATAAATTAAACGCAATCCGTTGAGAATAATGAAAGATAGCAATACGCCGCCACTGCGTCTGGCCTGGTCCATCTGGGGATTCGGTGCCCTGTTTTACCTGATGGGGTTTTTCCAGCGTGTCGCACCGGCCGTCATGACCGCCGAGCTGATGCAGGAATTCAACATCAGCGCCGCCGCCCTGGGCAACCTTTCCGCCTTTTATTTTTACAGTTATGTGGCCATGCAAGTACCGACCGGAATTATAGCCGATATCTGGGGCCCGCGGCGGCTGCTGTCAACCGGGGCTTTGGTGGCCGCAAGCGGCATCCTGCTGTTTGCGGTTGCACCGAACATCTGGTGGGCCAACTGCGGCAGATTCCTGATCGGCGGTTCGGTGGCGGTCGCCTGGGTCAGCACGCTGAAACTGGCCGGCGACTGGTTCCCTTCAAAATATTTCGCCATGATATCCGGTATCGCGCTTTTTTTTGGTCTTGTCGGGGCTGTATTTGCCGGGCCGCCCCTGCGGCTTTTGATCGTTGCCTTTGGCTGGCGCAGTACCATGCTGGCTTCAGCGGTCGTCACCTTTGCCATCTGTGCCGGAGTCTGGTTAATCGTCAGAGATCATCCCGCTGAAAAAGGCTATGCCGGTTTTACCGATCCCGCCCCGGCCGCCCGGAACACCTCCCACCGAAAGATTATTTCAGGTATCATCGAGGTGCTGGGCTATCCGAATGTCTGGCTGCTGTTTGTGATTGGCGGCGGCCTGGTCGGTTGCGTGCTGACCTTTGGCGGCCTGTGGGGGGTTCCCTATCTCAGCACCCACCACGGCCTGACCACCACCCAGGCGGCCGCGTTGAATTCGGTCCTGCTGGTGGCCTGGGGAATCGGCGGTCCCATTTTCGGTGGACTTTCGGATCGAGTCGGCCGCCGAAAGCCTCTATTTTTAGTAGGCGTCACCCTGACGGCCATCGGCTGGGGTCTGATATTTTTTGTATCGAATTTATCGGCAGCTGTCCTTGCCATCCTGTTATTTATCACTGGTTTTACATCGGGCTGTGTCATCATCAGCTTTGCCTTTGCCAGGGAATCCGTGCCGGCCCACTTGACCGGAACGGTTATCGGCTTGAACAACATGGGATTTATGCTGGGGCCCACCCTGCTGCAGCCCGCGGTGGGCTGGATGCTGGATCGCAATTGGAACGGTGACGTGCTGAATGGCGTTAAAATTTACAGTCTTAGCGCCTACCAGGCCGGCTTTACCCTGATGATCGTGTGGGCCGTGCTGTCTTTTGGCTTGCTGTTTTTTACCCGGGAAACCTATTGCAGACCCAATGGTAAAGAATCCTAACTTAAAAGAATATCGGTCGCACGAGCTCGGGCGGAAAGGCCAGGTATTGGTTTCCGAATAGAAATATTCATCTTTTTGTTTTCTCTTGATACCTCGTAAATTAATCAATATACATACACTATATCTTCGATATTCGAAACCGTTCTTTAAACTCGACACCCAAATGATGACTATGAAAGAATTCTCTCTATTTCAAATTTCATCATTATCCGAAATGGTGGAACCTGACCGTTTTTCAACCGGTCAATCCAATCGTGAGCTCCATCTGCATGATATATCACCGCATTACGGATCGCTGCCGGCCGGAATTATATGGCCGGTGACCACCGAAGAAGTTGCCGGGATTCTTTCCTGGACCTATCAAAATGATGTTCCGGTGACGCCCTGGGGTGCCGGCACCAGCACCGAAGGCAATCCCGTTCCGACGCAAGGCGGACTGGTCATGGATATGATCCGAATGAACAAGATCCTCGCAATACGTCCCCGGGACCTTCAAGCCGATGTCCAACCCGGTGTTTTACGAAAAGAGTTGAATCGGCAAACCGGCCGACACGGTCTGTTTTTTCCACCGGATCCGGGTGCGGATGCATCCATCGGTGGCATGATCGCCAACAATGCATCCGGTGTTCAAACAATTAAATACGGAGCCACCAGAGATTATGTCATGAAGCTAACGGTTGTCCTGCCGGGCGGCAAGGTGATTCACACCGGCTGTAAGGCACACAAATCTTCTTCCGGCTACGACCTGACACGGCTGTTTGTCGGTTCGGAAGGAACCCTGGGTATCGCAACCGAGGCGACCCTCAAACTGACGGGGATTCCTTCCCACCACCTGGCGGTCACCATCACTTTTAAAAATCTTGATAGCGCATCCGAAGCGGTTGCGGTTCTGATCGGATCCGGCCTGGAGCCGGCCGCCCTCGAGCTATTGCCGCCGGTTCTGATCAACCTGATGAACCGGGAAAAAAACCTGAACCTTTCGGAAGAACCATCCCTTTTTTGCGAATTTCACGGAGTGACCAGAAAGGCACTGCAAGGAACCGCCGACCTTGCCCGTGAATTATGTGAGGAGTGCGGCGCTACAGGATTTAAATCCGGCATTGAAGAAAAGGATCGCAGAGAGTTGTGGCGCGCAAGACACGAGGCCTGGGAGACCATTCATCGCGCTCATCCCAAAATGGAAACCCTTATTGTCGACGTCGCAGTTCCAATTTCCCGCTATCCGGAAATGATTGTTTATTCCCAAAATCTGGTGGATGAATTTCATGTCGCCGGCTATGTGTTCGGACATGCCGGTGACGGTAATTTGCATGTCGTGATAGCAGGTGATCCGGATGATAAAAAAGAATGGGCTAGGATTGAAAATATTAATCATTTAATCGTTGAAAAAGCCGTTGAGATAGGCGGCACCTGCACGGGGGAGCACGGCATCGGTATTGGAAAACGCAAGTTCATGCAGTTAGAGCACGGGGACAGCTATCACCTGATGCGGGATATAAAAGATTTAATCGATCCGAAAGGATTAATGAATCCAGGAAAAATTTTCCTTTGAACTTCTAAATTTGAACACTGAAGGAGATAAAAATCATGACCCTAGAATCAGCATTTTCAATGGACACATCCAGTATCAAATATGGCCCCGGTGTCACCCGCGAAGTCGGGTGGGACATGGAAGAACAGGGTGCCCGCCGGGTTATGGTTGTCACCGATCCCGGCTTGACCGAGAGCGAAACGGTTTCAATCACGCTTGAATCACTGCGTAAATATGGTATCGATGCCGTATTGTTTGATCAGGCAAGCGTGGAGCCGACAGATATTTCGTTTAAAGAGGCCATAAAGTTCGCCCAGGAAGGTAACTTTGACGGCTTGGTCGCTGTCGGAGGCGGTTCCAGCATGGACACCGCCAAGGCCGCCAACCTCTATTCCACATATCCGGCAGAATTTATGACGTATGTAAATCCGCCCATCGGCAAAGGGGAACCGATCCCGGGAGCACTGAAACCCCTGGTTGCTGTTCCGACCACTGCGGGCACCGGCAGCGAAACCACGGGTGTGGCTATTTTTGATTATCTGGAAATGAAGGCCAAAACCGGTATCGCGCACCGTGCCCTGAGACCGGTAAAAGGTGTTATTGATCCCGACAACACACGCTCACTTCCCAAAATGGTGGCGGCATGTACAGGTTTAGACCAATTAACCCACGCCCTAGAAGCCTTAACAGGACTGCCGTATAACCAGCGACCTGCTCCGGAACATCCAAAGATGCGCCCCGCTTACCAGGGTTCGAATCCAATCAGCGATATCTGGGCTTCCCAGGCAGTTAAGATGATTTCCGGGAACCTGGTGAGGGCCATAGAAGATCCGTCGGACGACGAAGCGCGGGGTAATATTCTGCTGGCAGCCACTTATGCCGGCATTGGATTTGGAAATGGCGGTGTGCATCTGGCCCACGGCATGTCGTATCCGGTATCGGGAATGGTACGCAAATATGTGCCGGAAGACTATCCGCCAGGCCACCCGATCGTTCCCCATGGGATGGCAGTGGTACTGCATGCTCCTGCCGTGTTTAGATTTACGGCATCCGCCAATCCGCAGAAACATTTGTATGCGGCCTCGCTGATGGACAAGGATATATCAGACGCCAAACCGGAAGATGCCGGAGAAATACTTTCCGGCGCAGTAGTAGAGCTGATGCAAAATGTCGGCATGCCAAACGGACTCAAGGCTGTCGGTTTTGGCCCGGAAGATGTTGACAAACTCGTCGAAGGTACCCTGCCCCAACATCGGGTAACCAAATTATCTCCACGGCCGGCCGGTGCCGAAGACCTGAAGCAGTTGTTCCTGGATTCGATGGAGATATGGTAGAATCAGAGGACAGATGGCAGAAGACAGATAACAGAAGTCGGCCTGCGACGAGCTCAGCCGAGTCGAAGCGGGAAGAAAGAGCAAGGCGCTAAAAGCCTAGCGCCTGGGGTTTAGCCTGAAAACAGAGGTAAAAAGGCGGAGGATATTATTTTTTTATATCCTCCGTCTGTCTTCAGACCCTGCGATCCAGAATATAGTATCGGCCGTCCTCCGTGAGGCCGACGATATTTTCTGAAATCAAGCCTTTCATCGCCGTAGGACGGTGATCTCTGACCCCAAACCTTAATGCAGACCGGCGAGCGTAGGGGAGGTGAATGGCTGTTTCAGGGGTATGCGCACCCTGGCGTTTCAGATCTTCAATAATTGTCAGGTAAGCCCGTTTTATCTTCCAACCATGAAATTGCCTGGTCAGGAGAATGACGGCTCCTAAAATAAGAATGCCGATGATGATTTGTCCGGTTTCACCCATAACCCCTTGTTACCCTTTCGATATGGTATTATAGTATTTTATTCATCACCTGAATCGAGCATAAAAGTTAATGAAAATATGAAAGCCTCCGACTTGTCCGCCTCTGGAGGGCTCGTGCATAATTCCGGTAGATGCAATTTCTCAGAACAGACCATAACATTTTTCACTGCACCGGTAAAGCCTGGTGCCACAACCACCTGCGGAGCGGGTGTCATGTTTTTTTGGCTACCGGCTCAATAGGCAAGCGGACGCCGATACGCTGTTCGTAGACGATGCAATCCGGCCATTGCCTGATTGGTTTGGCAACAATCATAAGCTGATACCTGAATTTTAGAGCCGCAATCATCGCTGCAAATCGATTGCAATAACTTGACCTCGAACTTTACTATGGGTTATCTGTGCGTAAAATTCAGGTAATGACCAGCCATATAAGGGAGATCGACGATGGTTCCAGATATCAAAAAGATACTGTACACCACGGACATGTCCGATACATCAAATTATGCCTTTAGCTATGCAGCGAGTCTTGCGAATCGATATGATGCGTTAATCACCATTTTTCATGTCCTGAAGAATCCAATGCCCACCTCTGAGAACCTGGTAGCCAATGTTCTGGGTGAAAAAAAATGGCTGGATATCCCTAACCAGAATAAAACGGAGGTTGTCGAAAAAATTCGATCGCGTCTGGAAAAATTCTGTGAAGAGACACAGGCCGAATTATCTTCATGTTCCTTTCTTATGGAAGAGGTCATTGTGAAGATCGGTAATCCGGTGAAAGAAATACTACTTGAAATAGAAAACAACAATTATGATATGATTATCATGGGTGCTCATGGGCATAGTGCCCTGGCCGGCGCTGTGATGGGAAGTGTTTCAAAGAGAATATTGCGGCGAAGCAAGACTCCGGTTCTGGTGGTGAGACTACCCGAGGAACAATAGATCCCCAGCACCTGCATTGTGTCCGTATTCTTACCGGCACTGGAAATGCGTGGTGATCTATCGGTTGTGCGAAGCGAAGTTTGCAGGAAAAATTCAGGTATCCATTATTTATTCCAATTCAATTTTGCTAAAACCCAAAATCACCCTGGTGGTAAATCACCCAAACCCAAGCAGCAAAAAAGGGCAGGGGCATGCAACTTATCAGCGAGCTGCTGAGCAGTGCTGCAAAAGCTCATCCTAGCAGAGAAGCGATAATTTTTGAAGATTCTAATCTGACGTTCGGCGATTTGAATGATAAGGTAAACAATCTGGCCAATGGTTTGCAAAAACTCGGCATCCGCAGGGGTGATCGGGTCATGGTGCAGCTGGCAAACGGCCCGGAGATCATCATGGCCCATTATGCCGTCATCAAAGCCGGTGCCATTGCAGTTCCCTTGAACGTCATGTACGTTGCCCATGAAATCATCTATATCGGCCGGGATACCGGGGCCAAAGCCATTATTACCGATGGCAGATTTTATCTACAGCTGAAGAAAGACTATCCGGAATTACCCGATTTGAAGCATATCATCCTGGCCGACGATGCAGTTGTTGAAGGCTGCCATCGATTGCAGGATTTTATTACCGATTCGACCGGCCAACACGATCCCCTGCAAACCGGTTATGATGATATAGTCAGCATCATCTATACCTCCGGCACCACCGGGCGGCCCAAAGGAGCCACCCAGACCCATCGATCCATCCTCTCTAATGTCTTTTCGCTGTGCAGTTTCAACAAATTGAATCAGGACGATCGGCTGCTGTGCGCCCTGCCCCTGTTTAACAATTTTGCGCTCAATGTGGTCATGATGTCCGCCTTTTATCTGGGCGCCCCGCTTATCCTGGTTGACAGATTTGAAGCGCAAAAAGTGCTGGAGCACATCACCGAACACCGGGCCACCTATTTTGCCGGTACACCCACCATGTACGTCTATCTGCTGCAGGCCTATGATCCTGCCGGACATGATGTAACCGCCCTGCGGGTCGTCAACTCCGGCGGTGCACATTGCCCGGCCACCTTGATCAAAGATATGGAAGAGACATTTAGCGTTATTTTCCTGGACGGTTACGGCCAAACCGAAGGATGCGGATTTACGACCCTCAATCCCCTCGTCGGTGTACGCAAACCGGAGTCGGTGGGTCTACCCATCGCCAATGTATGGATCAAAATTGTGGACGACGATTTAACTGAGCTAGCGCCGGGTGAGGTTGGTGAAATTGTGGAGAAAGGTGATGTTTTCTCCATACACGGCTACTGGAATCGGCCCGAAATAAACCGGGAGGTTTATAAAAAAGGCTGGTTCCACAGCGGGGATCTCGGCTACGTCGACAAAGACGGATACCTGTATGTGGTCGACCGCAAGCAGGATCTCATCATCACCGGCGGCGCCAATATCTATCCGGTCGAAGTTGAAGAAGTACTCTACACCCATTCAGCGGTGGCTCTGGCGGCAGTGATCGGAGTTCCCGACGACATCAAAGGCGAACTGGCCAAAGCCTATATCGTATTAAAAGATGGAATGCGTGCAACTGAAGATGAAATCATCGAGTTTGTGAGGAGCAAAGTTGCCAAATTCAAAGCCCCTAGAGTGGTAGAGTTTGTAAATTCCCTCCCCCAGGGTCCCACCGGCAAAATTTTAAAGCGGGCGTTGCGGACCAGAATAAAAAATACCAACCCACTTGCCCCGCGGTAGTTCCTATGATCTAGTCACAAGATGCCGCCCGACCCAAGCAGCGGTGCTGCCTGCTTGCTAAAGTTTTTTTTTAAAGAGCCGATATTAACCTATAGCATATAGCAGCTGAGCGATTCAGTAAAACGGTTACCAATTTGGTTAAGGTCGGCAGCCTTGCATAGATACATGCAAGCCATTTTTTTGAATTCAGAATAAAACAAGAAGTCATTCGAAACGACAGTATTCGCGCAACCAATTGATATAAATCCAATATTATTCGGAGAACGATACATGTTAAACGAACTCAAACTCGCTACGTAACTAAGGGGACTCACCGCATTATTGCTTCTGGCGGTAATGATAGTGGCGTTGAATTCGATTTGGTCCATCAATGGTATATTATCGGGCAATCAAAAATTCGCTGAGGCCTCTGATCATGATACCTTTATGGTTCAAAAAGAGGTCGATCATTTAAAATGGGTCAATCGGGTTCAGGATCTGTTCATCAATAAACTGGATCGGACCGACGTTCAACTGGATTACACCAAATGCGGCCTCGGCAAATTCATTTATGGTGAAAGAAGCAAGGTAATGGCAGCAAGCGACCCTGAACTGGCCGGCCTGCTGGAAAAAATCAAAAACCACCATATCGATCTGCACCAATCCGCCAGTCTGATAAATAACACGGTCAAGGAAACCGGCCATGCCAAAGCCATGGAGGTATTTCAGACGAATACACTTCCGGCGCTTGTTCAAACCCAGGCAACAATGAAGGCTATCGCCGATAAATTGAAAGAGATTAAAGAATCATCCAAAGCCGAAATGATATCAACCGGAACAAGCTCAAGATGGTCCGCGGTTGTTGTGACTGCGATTGCTTTTTTGGCAGGCGGCTTTTTGAGTTTTTTTATCATTCGGTCAATCACCAAATCGGTTCAAAGAATTATAGCGGGGTTGAATGAAGGTGCCGATCAGGTGGCTTCAGCCTCCGGCCAGGTCTCATCTGCCAGCCAATCTCTGGCGGAAGGCTCATCGGAACAGGCCGCTTCCATCGAAGAGACCTCGTCCTCCCTGGAGGAAATGTCCTCGATGACCAAACAAAATGCCGACAATGCCAATGAGGCCGATAATCTCATGCAGGACGCCAACCAGGTCGTTGTAAATGCAAGTGGCTCCATGACCCAACTGACGACTTCAATGAAAGAGATCTCCAAAGCCAGTGAAGAAACCTCAAAAATCATAAAGACCATCGATGAGATCGCTTTCCAAACCAACCTGCTAGCATTAAATGCTGCCGTTGAAGCCGCGCGGGCCGGCGAGGCTGGTGCCGGATTTGCCGTGGTGGCGGATGAGGTGAGAAATCTCGCCATGCGTGCGGCGGATGCAGCCAGAAACACCGCGGAACTGATTGAAGGCACCGTCAAGCGGGTGATCGATGGATCGAGTCTGGTAGACACGACCAACGGGGCTTTCAGCGAAATGGCCGACAGCGTCGCTAAGGTAGGTGAACTGGTCAGTGAGATTGCAGCAGCATCCAATGAGCAGGCCCAGGGAATTGATCAGGTGAACACGGCCGTGGCGGAAATGGACAAAGTGGTCCAACAGAATGCAGCCACAGCCGAGGAATCGGCCTCAGCATCAGAAGAGATGAGTGCCCAGGCTGAGCAAATGAAAGGAATGGTTTACGAGCTGGTGGTTTTAACCGGTGGCGGCAACCATCGGGCAAAAAATGAACGCTCTGCCGTGCACCAGGGATTTAAGCCGGGAATCGAAAATTCCCATTCCCTGGCAGCGCCGGCAGCAAGGGCCGGATGCAACGCCACAGCAGTTCACAAGACACAGAAAGCCGGCCCGCAGGATTTAATTCCGTTCGGGGATGATGAATTCGAGGATTTTTAACCGGCTGGTTCGAGCCTGGTACAATAATTGCTCGGTAGCGATGGGTCTTGCCAAGCCGAGCATTATTCTAAAAAACCACTTATACTGGTTGTCATATTAAAGGCCATGGATTTTTTATGTCGCCTTTGCTTTCCTCTGCTTCTCCAGCTTCCTTAACTCCCGGCGCATAATTTTTCCGGTAGCCGTCATGGGCAGCTCCTTGACGAATTCGACTTCCCGGGGGTATTCGTGCGCGGCCAGCCGTGTCTTTACAAAAGTTTTAATGTCTTCGGCAACATCCGTTCCCGGTGTCACGTCTGCTTTGGGCACCACGAAGGCTTTGACAATTTCCGTGCGCACCTCGTCCGGGGTGCCGACAACTGCCACCAGGGCCACGGCCGGGTGTTTCATCAGGCAGTCCTCGATTTCAGCCGGTCCGATGCGGTAGCCGGCACTGGTGATGACATCATCTTTGCGCCCGTTGAACCAGAAATAGCCGTCCACATCTTTTTTTGCCAGATCCCCGGTTAACAGCCAGTTTCCGACAAATTTGCTGCGGGTGGCCGCGGGATTTTGCCAGTATTCGAGAAACATGACCGGATCCGGGCGTTTTACAGCTATCTCGCCGACCGTTCCATCTTTTACCGGGGCACCCCGGGCATCGATGACGTCAACCACATGACCGGGGATGGCGCGGCCCATGGACCCGGGTCGGATTTCCATGATATCGGCACAGCAGCCCACGATGAGGTTGCACTCGGTTTGCCCGTAGAATTCGTTGATGGTCAATCCCATGACTTCGCGTCCCCAGTCCAGCAGTTCTTCGCCCAGGGTTTCACCACCGCTTCCGATGCTGCGCATGCGGTATCGGTGGCGGCTTTGGGGGTTTTTAACCTGGCGCATCAGCTTCAATGCAGTGGGCGGCATGAAGGCATTGCGAATGCCGTAGGCGGCGATGATGTGAAATGCCTCTTCGGGATCAAATTTTTTGGCCCGATGGGCCAGCACCGGTATGCCGTGGTGCCAGCTGGGGAACAACACATCGATCAACCCCCCGATCCAGGCCCAATCCGCCGGTGTCCAGAATAAATCATCGTCTCTGGGAAAAAAATTATGGGGAAATTCAACTCCCGGGAGGTGACCTAACAGCGTACGGTGCGCATGCAAAGCCCCTTTTGGCGGACCGGTGGTACCGGAGGTGTAGATAATGAGGGCCGGATCATCCGCTTTGGTATTTGCCGGCTGAAATTCAGGTGATCCCTTATCAAGCGTATCCCAATAGTCAAGCACCCTGTCATCTTTGACAGCGCCGGTCACCAAAACTGTTTGAAGATGGGGCAGGTTTGGACGGATTTCCCGGATCTTTGGCAAATTGGCGGCATCCGTGACAATCGCCCTGGCCTGGCTGTTGGACAGGCGATACGCCAGGGCATCGGTGCCGAACAGGGTAAAGAGCGGAATTGCGATAGCGCCGATTTTGTATGCCGCTATGTGGCTGATGGCTGTTTCCGGGCATTGCGGCAAGAGGATGCCGATCCGATCACCGGGGCTGATCCCGATGGCTTTAAACCCATTGGCCAGTCGGTTGGAAAGTCGTTTGAGATCCCAGAACGTATACTTGGCGACTTGCCCTTTTCCATCCAGGTAAATCAAGGCCAGACGATATCGTTGGCGGGCCCACTTATCACAGATATCCACCCCGATATTATAAAATTCGGGAACTTCCCACTGAAAGGAATTATACACCTCATCATACGTTTGGCCGGATTTTAACATATCATTTCCTCATATATGATCTTCAACATATGGATTCGCTTAGTCTTTTTTATAAAATAGACAGAATGCATTCCTTCGAAACTTGTCCGCCGGAGGAGGATTCGACATTCATTATTCGATATTCGATATTTATCCGCCTCGGGAGGATTCGCATTTTCAGAGTTTCTTTTTAGATTTGACCGGCTGTTTTTTTGGCCGGCGGCGGCGCTATACCTTGAACCTTAAACCTTCTATCATCCACCCGTTGATTTATACCACAAAAAATTATCATTTAAAGAAAAATGATTAAAATAGACTCGACAGATTTTATCGGAAGGTGTAAGAGAATTGTGTAGCAAATAATCTACATATTAATTGAATACATTTATATCTCCAGATTAGAAGCTAAATCAAAAAGATAAAAACCTATCCCGTTTTGTTTACGATCAACCAGGGTCTAAAATTCAGGGACTCGACGGCTGATATGTCGAGGAGGACAGCCATGCTGGAAAAAAATACGCATCTAAAGCGCGAAGCACTGTTAGAGCAGTTGGAAATGTACCGGCTTATTTTTGACAGCATTTACAACGGCGCCATCGTGACGGACATCAATGGTAAAATTACCCATTTTAATAAACCCTATGGCGAGTTTATCGGGGTAGACCCGCAAGCTCAAATCGGAAAGCATTGCACCGAGGCGGTGGAAAACAGCCGGATGCATATTGTGGCTAAAATCGGGATTCCCGAGATAAATCAATCCCACCGGATCAAGGGCCAAAATATGGTCGTCCAGCGCATTCCGATCCAGAGGGACGGCCGGGTGATTGCGGTGTTCGGACAGGTTATGTTTAAAGATGTCAAAGATGTCAGAAAGCTTGCCGCGGAACTGTCCCTGTTGGAGTCGAAAGTTAAGCTGTATGAAGAAGAACTCATCAACCTGCGATCGACCCGTTATACTCTGGATAGCATCATCGGAAAAAGCGAATCCATAACATCTTTGAAACAAGAAGCGCTCAGAGCGGCCAACAATCAATACCCGGTATTGATTTCGGGTGAAAGCGGTACCGGCAAAGAATTGTTTGCCCAGGCTGTCCATCATGCCAGCGCCCGTAAACTCTACCCGTTTGTGCGAATAAATTGTGCGGCAATTCCGCGTGATCTGCTGGAGTCGGAACTCTTCGGGTACGAAACAGGCGCATTTACCGGGGCAAAATCCGGCGGCAAACCGGGCAAGTTTGAACTGGCTCACCAGGGCACTGTTTTTTTGGACGAAATTGGAGACCTGCCGCCGGAGATGCAGCCCAAATTACTGCGGGCCATCGAAGATAATGAATTTGAACGGGTTGGCGGTACCAGGATTATTCGATCAAAATTTCGAGTCATCGCCGCCACCAACCGGGATCTGGAGAAAATGCTGGCCGACGGCCGATTCCGCAAAGATCTCTTCTATCGCCTTAACGTGATTCCCATCAATATCTTGCCCCTGCGGGAACGGAAAACAGATATTATTCCCATTGCCACATACCTGCTCGGACAAATGGCACAGGAAGCGAATATCACGCAAATAAACCTCGGCCGGGAGGCGCAAAAAGCGCTCAAAAATTACGAGTGGCAAGGCAATGTGCGCGAAGTGTCCAATGTTCTGGAAAGAACGATGTCGGCCCTGGAAGGCGACACCATCCACCTGCAGGATCTACCATTTTACCTGCATCGCAGCCGCAAAAGAAAAATCAAAAACAATCGATCTTCCTTAAAAGATGTTCAGGCAAGAACCGAAAAGGAAGCCATCCGTTATGCCCTGAAAGAAACCGGGAATAATAAGGCCAAAGCGGCAAAAATCCTGGGCATTCACCGGACGCTGCTATACAAAAAAATGAAAAAATACGATCTGCCGCTTCATTCTTAGCCGCGGTGCAATCTGCTGCTTAGAAATATCTGGATTTTAAAGCAACAATCATCGCTGCAAGACAAATGGGTCAATTGATTTCGAACTTCTGCGGGGGGTTATTTGCCAACAAAATTCAGATTTTGGTTGCAAAAACAGAACGTATCGTTAATATATCTTAGACTTATTTTATTAGGAATACCCCATGATTATAGGATTAGACGTTGGCGGTACCCACACCGATGTGGTTCTGATCAACCGCGTTGGACTCCAAAAAGAAATCAAAGTCCCTACCGATCCATCCGATCTGTTTCAGTCCGTGTTGTCCGGTTTGGATGCCATAACAGAGGACATTGATCCATCGGATATTAACCGAATCGTCCTGAGCACCACCCTGACCACCAATGCGATTGTCCAAAATAAAATTCCGCCGGTGGGAATGATCGTATCGAGCGGTCCCGGCCTCGATCCTGAATGTTACCGTACCAACCCCCATTACTTTGCCGTTTCGGGCTCCATGGATCACAGAGGCCGTGAAATAGAGCCCATCTACCCGGATGAAATTAACGAAATCGCCGATAGTTTGAAAAAAGAAGGAATCCAACATATCGGTGTTGTGGGCAAATTTTCTATTCGCAACCCCTCCCATGAGTTGTCTATCACTGCCATCCTGGAGAAATCTTTTGAAAAAGTCTTCATGGGTCATCGCATTTCCGGTAATTTAAACTTTGGTCGCCGTATTGCGACCACGTATCTAAATGCGGCCGTGTATCCGCTGCACAGGGAATTCTATCAAGCCGTGCAAAAATCCTTGGCAGCCAGAGGATTAAATTTGCCGCTGCGCCTGCTTAAAGCAGACGGCGGCAACATGAATTTTGAGTCTACCATCGATTATCCCGTACAGACGATTCTTTCCGGACCGGCTGCCAGCGTGATGGGTGCCGTGGCATTTGGCCCGGAGGATGAAGATACCCTGGTTATGGATATCGGCGGAACGACAACAGATATGGCGGTTCTCATCAACCGGGCCCCGGTGCTGAATCCGCTGGGAATACAACTGGCCGATTACAAAACACTGATCCGCTCCCTTGAAACCCTTTCCCTTGGGTTAGGTGGAGACAGTGCGATCAGGGTCAATGGCGGAAAACTTGTCGTCGGCCCCGAAAGACTGGGGCCTGCCATGGCCTATGGAGGACCGGTACCGACTCCTACGGATGCGCTTTTTGTTCTCGAATATATTCCGGATGGTAGCCGCGAAAAATCGATCGAGGGGCTAACGCCCCTGGCCAAACAACAAAAGTCTTCGGTTAAGTCTTTGGCCGCTGAAATTCTGGATGTCACATGTAAAAAAATATTATCGGCCGCTCGCCAACTAATCTATCGGATAAACCGCAAACCGGTATATACGGTCCATGAACTTCAGGAAGGATATGTCGTCAAACCAACGACGATTCTTGTTCTGGGAGGTCCAGCACCCTATTTTGCCAGATACCTTGAAAAGATGTCCGAGTATCAGGTCCGGGTGGTTCCCAGATGGAAAGTCGCCAACGCCATCGGTGCAGCCCTGGCCCGCACCACCTGCGAAGTCAATTTTTTCGCCGACACTGAAAGCGGGATCGCCGAAGCCCTGGAGGAAAATTTCAGCCGCCGGGTTGACCATTCATTTGATCAGGAAGCTGCCATTCAGCAGGCACTTGACCTGCTGGAAGCCAAAGCCATCGACCGGGGTGCCAATACCGACTATTTAGAGATGGAAGTCCTTGAAGCGCTGCAGTTTAACATGGTGCGCGGATTCAATACCATCGGAAAAAACATCCGGGTCAAAGTACAGATCAAACCGGGATTAATCCACGGGTATGATGAGGTGATCCGAAACTTATCCGGGTTGTGATAACCTTCGGGGAATGTATAAATTTAAGTTGGAACGAAAGGCAGGCGCAAGGCCCAAGGCGTACGGCTCACGGAAAATAAAGACTTGCTCAAAATACCAATTTCTTGCGCCTTATGCCTTTCGCCTTGAGCCTCTGGTTAACTCCTCCGGAGATTAATTCAAGCTGTCAATTATTTAAAGGGAACTTAACATGTTACAAGCTAAACATCGAACCGGTCTCGTCTTTTTCCCGGCCTTTGATTGGGCCATCGATCCCACCCATCCGGAAAGAGAGGAGCGATTGCTTTATACCCAGGATCAGGTGTTCGAAGAAGGCCTCTTTGATATCGAAGGCATCACAGAACTCAAACCGGATCCGGTGGTTTTAAAAGATATCCAGCGCGTTCACTTTTGTGTGCCGGACGTATGGAGCGTAACTACCGAATCACATTTGATCAGTGCCGGCGGCGCTAAAACCATCGGCATGGCTGTGCTTGACGGACAGATTGACCGGGGCTTTGCTCTTGTCCGGCCCCCCGGACATCATGCCATGCGCATCGTGCACGGAGCCAGAGGATTTTGCAATATCAACATCGAAGCCGTCATGATCGAATACCTGCGACAGGCCTATGCCATCAATAAGGTTGCCATTGTTGATACGGATTGTCACCACGGCGACGGCACCCAGGATATCTACTGGCACGATCCGGACACACTTTTTATTTCAATTCACCAGGACGGGCGAACGCTGTACCCGGGTTCGGGATTTCCAAGCGAGCTGGGTGGAATTAATGCAGTGGGAAAAACACTAAATATACCTTTGCCGCCCAACACCTCCGAAGAGGGTTTTTTGTATGCCATAAACAATTTGGTCATGCCGATTCTCAAAGAATTTCAGCCAGATATCATCATCAACTCCGCCGGCCAGGACAATCACTATACCGACCCCATCACGAACATGAATTTTTCGGCCCAGGGATACGCCCGCCTGACTGAAATATTAAACCCGGACATAGCCGTTTTAGAAGGTGGCTATTCGATCGAGGGTGCCCTGCCTTATGTAAATGTGGGTATCGCTCTCGCCATGGCCGGAGTCGATTATAGCAAAGTAAAAGAGCCCGACTATGACCCGGATAGTATTCGACAGACCCAGGCGGTAACCGATGCAATCGAAAAAATCGGCGAAACCCTGCTCACCATCTGGCAGCAACGGGACAACATAAAGGACCAGATTATGGAAAAAACGGATGCCGCTCAACGGACGCGCAGCATCTTTTATGATACCGATGGCATCCAAGAGTCTCAAACCGAAAAGATCCGGATATGCCCGGATTGTGCCGGTGCCCTCTACATTGATTCATCCTCTGACCGTGGCAATCACATCCTGGCCGTTCACATACCCCACAACGCCTGCCGCAAATGCCAGGAAACCGGTAATGAATGGTACGATTTGGCGGATACCCGTCGATTTGATAGGATTTTTTTGCAGGACCGCCCCCGGGACAGCTATGTCGTGAAAGGTAATGGAACCAAAAATTAAGAATCCAGGCCCCGACGACCGGAATTCACTCCGGCTAACAAATGATGACAGCGCCAATTGTTTCTGATCCCCGCAGAGCGGAATCTTCGATGGTCCCAAAGAGCCAGATTTCCCATAGTTGAATACATTTCCGGCAAAACAGGGGTTAAGTTTTCCTTGTGAGTTGCCGATACATTACTGTTGTATATCCTTGAAGATTTCGCAAACAGTCGTTCTGACGACTGGATACCCGCCTTCGCGGGTATGGTGTCTATTGTATCTACTTGATATCAAACATCTATTGACATTCCCGCCTAGGCGGGAATCCAGAAAAACGGCGAAATTCGACTTTTTACGAATTTATCAACATTTGACGGATAATTTTATTCGGATCGGATAGATAACATGAGCGAAAATCAAAAGGAAATCGGAAAAGAGCGTTACCCGGCTATACAGCTCCAGGCGGCAGCTTCAAACCCGACCCCTGGATCGGATGCAGGCCCACACAAGCGTGAAAAGCAAAGCCGGACTGTCTCCCGGTCAAGTGGCGACAAGATGATCGATCTTGCGGAGCTAAAGGAAAACGAAAGACGCTTTCGCACCGTTTTCGAGGCCGCACCGATCGGTATCGCAATTGCCAGTCCGCAAGGGTACTTCCTGCGGGTTAATGACTGCTTTGCTCAAATGCTCGGCTACAATCATAACGAAATCCGGCAATATACCTTTCTTGACATCACGCATCCGGAGGATCGTCCGGATACAACACGGTTAAGCCAGCAAGTCAGGGACGGTAAACACAATTCTTATCGAACCGAAAAGCGCTTTTTAAGGAAAGATGGTCAAAGTATTAGGATCATAGTTCGGGCCACTGCCATCAGGGCCCCAAACGGCGACATCAAATACTGGCTCGGTTTAATAGAGAATATCACCGAACGCAAAAAAGCCGAGAAAGCCATCCGGAAAAGCGAGGAAAAATATCGTATTATTCTAGAAAGCATGGAAGAAGGCTATTTCGAAGTGGATCTCGAGGGTAACTATACCTTTTTTAACGCCTCAATGTGCAACATACTCGGCTATGCCGCCGATGAACTGATAGCAAAAAATAATCGAGATTATGCGAGTCCGCAAACGGCCAAAAAATTAATCCGGATATTCAATCAGGTCTATGAGACGGGGCGGTCCGCCAGAGTATTAAACTATGAAGTCATCACCAAGGACGGCACCAAGAAGATTTTGTATCTTTCAGCTTCCCTCATACGCGACGACGACCAAAAGCCCCTCGGTTTTCGTGGCATCGTTCAGGACGTTACCGACCAGTTGATCGCAGAAAAACAAAGGGAACAGCTTGCCAGCCAAATGCTGAATGCTCAAAAAATGGAGGCCATTGGCACCCTGGCCGGGGGGATTGCTCATGATTTCAACAATCTTTTAATGGGTTTCCAGGGCAACCTGTCTTTGATGCTCATGGATGTAAACCCTAAACACCCCCACTACGACTACCTGCTGAATATGGAAAATCACGTAAAAAGGGGCTCGGAGTTGACCCGTCAGATTCTGGGATTTGCAAGGGGCGGCAAATATGAAGTCAAGCCAACCGATTTAAATGATTTGCTGGAGAAAAGTTCGGAGATGTTCAGCCGCACCAGAAAAGAAATCTCGATTCACAAGAAATTTCAAGAAGGGCTCTGGTCGGTTGAAGTCGATCGAGGACAAATAGAACAGGTATTGCTAAACCTATTCGTGAATGCCTGGCAGGCCATGCCGTCCGGTGGAAAATTTTTCATTGAAACCCAAAATCTGGTTCTGGAAGAAGGAGATTACGCCAAACCCTATGCGCTGAATCCTGGAAAATACGTCAGAATTTCAGTAACCGACACCGGAATCGGCATGGACAAAAACACGCTGGAAAGAATATTCGAGCCTTTTTTTACCACCAAGGAAGTCGGTCGGGGAACCGGTCTGGGCCTTGCTTCGGCCTACGGCATCATAAAAAACCACAACGGAGTCATCGATGTTGACAGCGAAAAAGACCGTGGAAGCACGTTTAGAATATATCTGCCGGTAAGCCATAAAGAAGTTATCAAAGACGAAGCCTCCAATGAAAAAGCCTTGAAAGGCAGGGAAACCATTCTGCTGGTCGACGATGAGGAAATGATCGCCGAGATTGGCAAGAAAATGCTGGAAAGACTAGGATATAGTGTGTTGCTGGCAGAATCCGGTGAAAAAGCGCTACAGACATATGAAGCGCATCGGGACAGCATCGATCTCATCATTTTGGATATGATTATGCCGGATATGGGCGGCAGCGTAACCTATGACCAGTTGAAAGCAAAGGATCCCGATATCCGGGTGCTGCTTTCCAGCGGCTACAGCCTCAACGGTCAGGCTTCACAAATCATGCGGCGCGGCTGCGACGGTTTTATCCAAAAACCATTTAATCTGGAGCAAATTTCAAAAAAAATCAGAGAGATATTGGACAATACGACTTGATTGAGGAATTTAGGAATTAAAATGTAGTTTAGCTCGTTATTTTAGTTTTGTAATTCATGACATTTTACTCACAATTCCCGAATCCCTGAATCCCTGAATCCCTGAATCCCTGAACCCCTAAATTCCTAAATTACCTGTCCTTTATAATGAGCATCTACAGGCAGTCTGCCATAAAAACCAACCTTTATTTGCGATCCCAAGTTATTCAGGCGGTTCGCAGGTTTTTTATTGAAAGCGACTACCTGGAGGTTGATACCCCTATCCGAATTCCCGCCCCCGCACCCGAAGCCCATATCGACGCCGTCGCGACCGAGGACCAATTTTTGCAACCCTCCCCCGAAATGTGCATGAAGCAACTGCTGGCGGCAGGGTTCCCGCGTATATTTCAAATCTGCAAGTGCTTTCGTCACCACGAAAGGGGCCGCAAACACCTGCCGGAACTGACCATGCTGGAGTGGTACCAGGCAGGCAGCAACTACTTTGACTTAATGCAAGAATGTGAACGGCTCGTCTGCTTTGTGGCCCATCAACTGGACAGAGGGGATAAACTCATTTATCGCGATCGGCCAATTGAACTTGCAAAACCGTGGTTACGCCTGTCGGTGACTGAGGCATTTAATCAATACGGTTCAATATCAATGAATAAAGCCCTGGCAACCGACAGCTTTGATGAAGTGATGGCCCTTGATATCGAACCCAATCTGGGTGACCCCAACCCGGTTTTTCTATATGACTACCCTGCCCGGCATGGGGCACTGGCAAGACTGAAACCACAGGAGCCTTTGTTGGCCGAACGTTTCGAGTTGTACATTGCCGGAATTGAACTTTGCAACGGCTTCAGTGAATTGACCGGTGCCGTCGAGCAACGCGACCGTTTCGAAAAAGAGCAGCATCTGCGACAATCTTTAAATAAATCACTTTACCCGATGCCGGAGAAATTTCTGGCAGCTCTGGCCGATATGCCCGATGCCGGCGGCAATGCCCTTGGTATCGATCGTCTGGTCATGCTGTTTGCAGATACCGACAAGATCGATGATGTGGTAACCTTTACGCCGGAGGAACTTTGAGGGGATTGAATAGGTTGATTAAGTTGATTGGGTTAAGTAGGATGATTGGAGATTGATTGCTGGAAAGGGTCGGGTATAAGGTTTAGGGTGTGAGGCATAAATAAAAGAGAATAACGAATATCGAATCATGAATATCGAATGTCGAAGGAATGTATTCTGCCTTATTTATAAAAAAGGCTGAGCATAGCGAAACTACCCTTCGATATTCTGCGGTTCATTATTCTGCGGTTCTGCGGTTCTGCGGTTCGCTTTTATCTTTCCGCCTTCCGCTTTCCCACTTCCGACTTCAAGTCTTTGTCTTCTGACTTCTGGCTTTTGGCTTCGGCTTTGTGTATTTTTCGTTCTTCGATTTTCTTTTTTACCTTCTCTTTGGTTCCTGCCAGTCTGGCTTTTTGCCGGACGAGTTTTTCCTTAACATCCTTCTGGTATTTATCCACCGCGGCATAGGACAGATAATAGCTGATAATGGCCAAAGGAATGCCCAGGAGCGCTCCACCGGCGGTCATGGCCCCAAACGCCTGGGGCGCTTTTTGAATCATCACCTTGAGGGTGCTCCAGGTGGGACTTAACGGCATGTTGAACACCGGATCCAGGCTCAACAGTTTGGCACCGATGATATAGGTGACACTATATATTAGGGGAACTGTCAGCGGATTTGAAATCCAGACACCGATCGCGGCAGAAAGTTTACCCCACTTAAAAAGGGCTGCAATAAAGATGGCAATGGGTGTCTGGACACCAACGGTTGGCGTCATTCCGACAAAGATACCCAGGGCGAATCCCAGGGCAACTTCCCGGGGTTCACCCCTTATCATTATAAATCTTTCATAAAGTCTGCCAATAATACTGGACAGGTTTTCTTTCCGAACCGTTTCTATTTCTAATTGCTTATCCGATCTGCTGACCAATAATCATCTCCGATTAGGCAAGGTATGCAAAATAAAATTAAACTGTCCCTTAGATAACATGTTTCGAGATTATTTCAATCACAAAGCGCCCCTCAGCACCTAAACGTCAGGTAATATCTACCAGGCTCAAATATGGCTTTAATCTGGACGATTCAGGGCTGATGCCGAAATGGAGAACCGTTAACCATCCGGTACCACCCGGACCTCCAACGGTCCAACCTGGTCAAGGTGCACATCGCGCTGCGGGAAGGAAATGGTCACTTTGGCCTTACGAAATTCGCGGTCAATAGACTGGTTCAGCTTGTGCAGCATCGGTATCCAGTCATTGAGACCGTTAATAAAGACCCGTAATTCAAATTTGAGGCTGTTGTCACCAAATCCGAGAAAAACGGCCTGGGGTTCCGGATTGACCATGACCAGATTGTTATTTTTAGCAGCCTTGAGCAGCAATTTTTCGGCGAGCTCAGTATCGGATCCATAAGCGATACCGACGGGAACTTTAATTCGGGCGATATTATCGGTCAGTGACCAGTTGACCAATCTGCCGGTGATAAACTCTTTGTTGGGCACAATCAGTACTTTGCGGTCCCAATCCTGAATGTGGGTGGCTCGCATTTGAATGCGGGTGACGGTTCCGCTGATGTCGGCGATGGTGACGGTATCACCGAGTCTAAAGGGTCGTTCAAAATGTACGATCAGACCGCAAATAAAGTTGGCCACGACCTCCTGCAAACCGAAACCAAGTCCGACACTCAAGGCCGCAATCAGCCACTGTAAATTCGCCCATCTTATGCCGATCGTCGTGAAGGCGATCACCACGCCCAATGCGGTTATGGCATAGCTGAAGATTGTGGTAAATGCATGGCGCGCCCCGGAATCCATCGAAAACCGGTTGAGCAGAATAATTTCCAGCAGTCCGGGCAGATTTTTTGCAGCCACAATGGTCACGATCGTGACAATGATGGCGATCATCAGATCAGCGAGAGTGATCGGCATCGCGGTTCGAACACCTTCAACCTCGACGCTGTAGGTCCACAGTTTCACATTTTCCAAAAAGCTGAGGGCCGGCAGTACATTCGCCCAGACCAGCCAAATTCCGACCAGAGCCGTAAAGAAAGTTATCGTTCGCAGCAACACCTGATTTTTCTCGTATATTTGAGCCAGGTTTATTTCCGGTTCCTCAACGCCGACCGCTTCACCCTCAACGGCTCCGGACATGGTCTCAAGGTTTTGCTTCTGACCGGTGGCTTCCTTTTTACGTTTGATTTCCTCGAACACCAAACGACGCTGGATGATCGAAAACCATCGCAGTACCAGATCTTTTACCATGATCAAGCCCAGAAAAAACGCGATGGTTTCACCCATCCGTATATATAAAGCATAAGCCGAATAATAGTAACCCATCCCTGCCAGTACGATCAGCAGCAGCGGAAGGCCCATGATCAGCGGATACCAGACGAATCTCAATCGCACCAGCCAGCCATCTTGTTTGCGGTGCTTAAGCATTGAAACAACCTCGCCGGAAAATCGCAACACATATGCGGCCCACGCAACAAAGCTCAACATGAGGATTGTCATGGCCAGACGCCCCAGCGAATCGGTGTAAGCCGCATGGTTTCGGGTTTGAACTGCCGTGAATATAAAGGTCATCAACACAAGTATCGGAATAAACCACCGCAGGCTGCGCTGCATGGCCCGCCTCACGCTTTCCGGCCATTTGAAATGCACTTTGGCAATACCCGCTTTGCAGCACATTTCATAAAGAAACAGGCTGCCGGCCAGAATTAGCGCCGCAGATGCCAGGCCGCTGCCCGCTGCCATGGCGAAATCCTGGGATGGCGCCAGTCGACCCAATTGCCAACCCGTAAAACCCAAAAATAACGGCCAGCCGAAAGACGCACGCGAAGTTAGCGCCAGGGCCTGCAAGGTCAGGTAAAATGAATCTGTTTTGACAGAGTAAACATTTTGGGCAATACGCGACAAACCCCGGTGAGCCCGGCGGCGAAGGCCGACCAAAACACCGGGAATCAGCAGGCCCAGAAACCATAAAATGGGATGGCGCGTCACGGACAGCATCAGGTGTTGAGCAACGGGCCACCAGTTATTAGGAGAAAAAAGCCACGTCACTGCCGGCAGCAGGCTTTTTAGGTCCTGGATTCCGATGCTTTTGGCACTTCGAATCCAGAGTAAATGTTCATCCAAAAACCGGGCTTCTTCCTGGGCTTGGGAAGCGATTTGCTGGTGAATGAATTCGAGACGCTGAATATTTTTAAACGACCGTTGCAGGCTGGCCTGCAATTTTTTCACGATTGGGCGCCGCTCGCCAAGCAACCGCCGCAGTTCTGTTTTCAGCAGATTGAGATCAGCTTCCTGGAGATCCGGTTCCTCTTGCAGGATTAGATCCACAATTTTATCAAGATCAGCCAGCTCACGGCGCTGACGGTCGAGATCCAGCAAAATGGCGCGAATTTCACCCATTTGCAGTCGCCGCTGAGCTGAATCCCGGCGGAATTTTTCAATACCGGGTAAAGTTCGACGCTGCTCACGCAATGCCAGGCCGATGGTTTCAGAGTGCAACGGGTACGCAACCTGCTCGCGCGCCATGGCAAAATCTTCTTCCAGTTGCTTTAGCTGGGCTTGGCTGAGCTCCAGCTCTTCGAGAATCCGCGCTTCATCGGCGGTGACCTTTTCAAGCATTTTCCCCAGATCGATCGTTATATCGTACTGCATTTGTATGACCGGAGGCAGGTCGGCGGCCAGATTTTTAGCCTGTTCAGCGACCACACGCTCTTTTTTAGCTTCAAATTCACGCAACCGCTGGACTTCGGCCTGCCAGCCTTTAACCAGCATTTTCACGCGGGCAACTTGCCGCGCGGCAAAATCGCGTTCGGCGGTAAGCAGGGCCGTGAAGGTTTCATGATTTACCAGTTGAAGTTGAAACAATTCTAATTCTGTCTGAATTTTAGTCTGTTCGGCAAGCATGGCAGCTTGACGCGCCCGGCCTAACAGGACGTGGTCATCGGGCGGGGGGCTTGCTTTCGACTCAACGGCAAGATCCAGCAATCGCTGTTTGGCCGCTGCAATTTCCTGCTGCAATCCGGCGGGCCGATCCTTGAGAGCATTTAGTTGATCGGTGAATCTATTTAAAATTGTTGCTGCTTCAGTTAATTCCGCCTCCAGCCTCCTGAGTTGATTCTCGCGTTGATCGGGTTTCATATTGGATGCGGTGGTGGCGACATGATCCGGCGGCACCAGAGAACGACTCAATTCGGCTTCAATCTCCTTAATACGTTCGGGAGCTTTTTGGACCTGTTGCTTGAGAGACTCGATGTCCTTTCGCAATTGAGATTCGCTTTGATCTAAAGTGATCGCCCGATCCAGAGAACTCAGGACATTTTTCTTATCCGATTCGCTCAGATCAGTTCTGTTTTCAGCCTCCTCGCGGATTTTCCCCAGAGCTTCCGTATTGATTGTCCCGGGGGCCGGGGTGCCGCCCATCGAATCGCGCTGATCGACAGAATTCTGATTCGAGCTTTGCGATATCGATATACCGGGTATCGCCAGCAGGACAGTAATAAACCAAATGCCAATAATTATTTTTTTGCGCAATTTTTCCATATTTTTCTTCTCCAGCTTTGCATGAAGATGATTGCGGTAACTTGACCCCAAACTTTACTAGGGATTATTTGCGTGCAAAATTCAGATATAGATCAGATCATAACGATACTTTAGCCGGTAGTAAAGCTTTGCAGCGGTATTTAAATTTCGCCTGATATTATGATGCCGAATACATCCATAAGTTTCTCTTTTCAATTGTGGTTCGGAGAAAGTCTTGATATAAATATAAGGAGCCTCGCGTCAAGTACGAATCTATCTTTTCGATACAGGGGAAATTAAGCTGGCATCCGAAAATACAAATCGATAATAATTTTGACAGCTACCAAGAATTGGATTATGATTTCGGAAAGGACATAATTCCTGATCCGGACACCATCGAGATGGATGAATGGGATGGGGAATTGTGGATTGATTATTAGCCCAACTTGCCAATCGTGGTAAATTCTTATTCACGCTTTTCAAGAAACTACGGTCTGACTGATATCTCATTTCAGCAAGCGTGCAGTTCTATCGGCAACCCAAGTTCTCACTTTGAGCTAGTCCCTGTCGAAAAATTGATCGGTATCTAAATGGAGTTAACCCGTTTGCCTCAGTTGCCCGCAAAAAATCAGAACGCGGAGATCGCAAAATGCCATTAAATCAACTTAACAAGGACTTTAACAAAGAGCGGCTGTCTTCCAGTGATAAAACTGACGGCCATGATTTCGATGAAATTAGCTTCAATGCCAAAATGAAGGTCGAGTGCATCTGCCCAAAATGTGACCAGAAACATAAAATGAGTTTTCACTGGATCGGCCGGGGAACACCGAGAAAATATTGCCCCTCCTGCAAAGGGAGCAATTAATTATGAGTTAGCACCAATTATGAAACCGACGGACTGCGCTGCTCGTACGTCGTGCTGCGCAGGGGGTTGAACACGCTGCTGACTAAATTTATGGGCATCGATGAATAGGGAATCAGAATTTGAACTTAGCGGCTATTTATCTTGACGCCTTATGAAAAATGCTTACGTTCACAGCTTGAAACCCAATTGGACATGCATGCTGCCTGAACAAACTTCATCCACCATCCGATAATATCTGCCTGCATGAATCAATTCAGCCCAGAATAATCTCAATCAGGAGGTTTTTCTTATGGCACTTTCCGAAGATAATCCCGCTACTCGAACTGAGGATCAGCGGTTATCCCAATTCATCGATAATCTGACCCTTGACGACCAGCGAACACTTTCGCGGCTTCTCAACAGCTGGGAAAAAAGAGATCAAAGAAAACATCCCCGGGAAAAATGTTCCATAATTACCGACTACATCGTCGACAACCACAATTACAAAGGCATTATGCGAGATATCAGCCCCTACGGTGCCTATATTGCAAGCCGACATCTGTTTCCGGTAAACCAGGTGATTTTCCAGAGCTTTTTTTTCCCAAACTTTGAAATTCCCATTCGGTCTAACAGCAAAATCGTCTGGGTCGGATCAGATGGATTCGGTGTTACGTTCGACCGCCTTCAAAGCGATGAATAGAGTATAAAGGATTGAATAAGAAAAGGCAGAGCGATGTCGCTCTGCCTTTTTCTAGCAATAATTTACAACCCTGATAGTGATATTTTACAGGACGGACTAATTGGGGTTAGACTTCCTGGGGTAGATCTTCTTGCTTTTTGACGATATATTCGTTAATCCTATTTCCGTCCATTTCGTTAACCGTCACCATGTAATCTCCCAGGGGGAATTTTTCTTTTTCCTGGGGAATCCTGCCGATTTGATCCAATATGTAGCCGGAAAAAGTGTCGTATTCTCTTGAATCAGGGATGCTCATCTGTAACTTATCATTGACTTCATCAATTTCCGATTTGCCCAGCACCCGCCACTCGTCTTTTTTCAGTTTGACAATATGGGGTTCGAATTTGTCGGTCTCATCAATGATTTCACCGACGATTTCTTCAAGTGCATCCTCCAGGGTGATCAATCCGGAAACGCCGCCATGCTCATCCACGATAATGGCGATATGTTGCTTTCTTTTTTTAAATTGTTGCAGCAAATTGTCCAGCTTTAAATTTTCCGGCACATAATAGGGTTCGCTCATAATTTTACGAACATCGGTTGCTTCGGAAGAAGTCACCTGGTGCATGAATAGATCTTTGATATTTAAAATTCCGATGACGTGATCAATATCCTCTTCGATGACCGGAATACGGGTATAACCGGAGCGTATGACATCTTCAAGATTTAAATCTTCATCGACATTGATAACATACATGTCCGCCCGGGGCGTCATGATTTCCGATGCACTGGTATCATCAAATTCGAAAATATTCTCAATCAGTTCTTTTTCTTCTTCTTCGATGCCGCCCTCTTCTTCAACCACTTCAACGAACGTCATTAGCTCTTCCTCTGTGACATGCGGCTTTTTTTGCATTTTGCCGGTGAGCTTTGGGATGAAATTCAGCATGAAAATAACAGGGGCAAACAGAACCGAGAGCCAGTACAATGGAAGGATAACCAGTCGGGCAATCAGGACATTGTTTCTGGTGGCAATCGATTTGGGAAAAATTTCACCAAAAATCAGAATGAGAAATGTCATGACGCCGGTGGCAATTCCCACGGCGTTGCTGGTTACCAGGTTGATGGTGATGGCAGTCGCCAGCGCCGAAGCGCCAACATTAACGACATTGTTGCCAATAAGGATGGTGGACAGCAGACGGTGAGGGTCGTCTTTCATTTTTTTGATAAGTGAATTTGTGATTCCCTTTTCTTTTGCGAGGTGTATCGCTTTCGCTTTGCTGATGGAAAATAATGCGGTTTCGGCTGAAGAGAAAAACCCGGAGAGCAAAATGAGGACGCTTAAAATCACTATTTGTTCAGACAGCATCTGTGTTTCTAACATTGTCACCTAAATTAGTTTAAAATTGTCCTCTTTTTTATTTAATACATAAGATAATATAATAATATTAGACAAATATGTCAATTACAACGCCTGTCACACCAGGATCAGGCAAAGCAATTGAGCGTATCATGGTAGAATAGCTTTACTCTCGCAAAGCCACAAAAGCGCTAGGTTTTCACTACCTTTGCTAGCGTCTTGGCGCACTTTGGACACGCATCAAAGCAGCGATGGACGTCGACGCCCCCGTCTGGCGGAAAACCCGACAATAAAGCCCACCAGCAAAACGCCGGATCCCGCTAAAAACCATTTGATATATTGATTGAGTTCAACTTTGCTCAAATCCTTATCTAGTTTATCCGCTTTTTTGGACTGTTCGGCAAGTTGTTCACTGACTTTTTTATATTTTGATTTGAGTGTTAAAAATTCGGCTGACCCGGTTTTCAACTCCTGATAATCAGCGTCCAGCTTCTTTAGCGATTTTTCAGTGCCGATGAGCGATGAGTTGAGCTGTTTGTTTTCTTCTCTAAGCTTGGTATTTTCCTCAAGCAGGGCAGCCGCCTGCTGGGTCAATGCCTTTTGCTTGACCTGTAGTTGTGCCAGTCGAAGGGCGTGCGTGGGATTGGCAACCAGGTATCGGGTCGTAAGGTATCCCTCCACTCCGTTTTTCAGTCTCACCAGGGTCCACTCCTTGCCGGCTTCTAAAATTTCTACCCGATCACCCGATTCAGCCATAGCCACAATTTTATACTCCGTGCTCGCACCTCTGCGGACCGTCACCTTTAATTTATCCGATATATACATGTTTTCAGCAAATCCGGCAGCCGAAAAAAACGTCAGACAAATCCCAATCAATACCAATCGCTTAAGCTGCATTTTCATAACCGGTACACTCCCTAATCTAAGTTTAACTATTCTTTAATTTTACAATATTCCGTAAAAATAGCAAATTATGCCAACAATGTCTTTAAAAATGTTGCGACTTATGTTAATCTGAACATAGTTATTGCCTATTCATCTAAAATCATTACTAATTTACAAAATATTTGCTGACCGCAAATTCTACAATATGGGTTTTCTCGCATGATCGCCTATGATTTACAATGTACCAATGGTCATACTTTTGAAGGCTGGTTTGAGGACCGCAAAGCCTACCTTGGCCAACAAAAAAAAAGCCTGATCGCCTGTCCGGTCTGCAACGAAACTTCTGTGGACATAGTTCCTTCTACCTTTGCCATAAAATCTTCCCAAACTTCAAGTCCCCAACAACTCTCGGCTGAAGAAGCCGCTCTGCAAAAAATCAGCAAAGAAGCCGTCGAATTTGTCGAAAAAAACTTCGACAACGTTGGCTGTGATTTCGCCAAAGAAGCTTTGAAAATACACTACGGTGCTTCTGAACCGCGCAATATTCGGGGTGTCAGCACCAAAGATGAAGAAAAGACCCTCAAAGATGAAGGCGTCCAATTCTTTAAGATTCCGATGCCGGCCCCGCCGGATACGGATTCATAGTGCCTGATGATTTATCAATGTCAATAATCTTTTCGCCTTTCACGTAATCACGCGTTTCATATTTGGTAATATGCATTAGTTTGCGTGACATTTCCCGCAACGCATTGAGCTGTTGTCTGATATTTTCGGCCTTTTGTTTAACCGGTTCGGTTTCAAATTCGTCCATCACCAGGCATTCTGCGAGTTGCACCAGCGCCACCTGCATGGGCTGATTCATTTCATGGCATACCGCACCGGCCATTTCAACCACGGCCTGCAATTTTTCTGTTTGCAGCAACTCCAGTTCGGCCTGCTTGCGCCATGAGATATCCGATATAGTAAAAGTGGCTCTTTGCATGGGATCCGGTGGGTATAGCGTGTTCACTTTTAAATGACCGGAAAATGTTGTCCCGTCTTTGCGTTTAAAGGTTGTATCCAGCACGGCTTCTTTTCCGATTTTAAATTGGTTAAAAATAAATTTACCGATTTTTTGGAAGTCTTCATCTGACGCGTAAACGATCCGGGCGCTTTTCCCCAAATAATCCGCCGCGGTATCAAAACGAAACATCTTCTTCATGGCCTCATTGACACGCTTGATAATTCTATTTTCAACCAGACCGATTCCGATCGGACAAGCCGATAAGATACTGTTGACGGTTTCATTGCTTTTCTTGAGCGATTCTTCGGCAAATTTACAATTTGCAGCTTTGATTTCCAGTTCTGAGACTTTTTTTCTCAGTTCATCGTAGGTCGGTTTTGATTCCATTATGTCTTTCTCACTAATTAATTAATCCGCCCCGGGGAATAGCCGAATCGTGGGTGAAAATGGTCATTAAAAAACTGAGAGTACATGCTGGATGCAAGCGGCGGCGGATTAATTATTTTATGCTCCGCATATTTTTATTTTTTCCATTCTTTTCAGCTCGTTGTGTATGAAAAAAATGACTCATATATTTTGAGCCGATACCCCATGTGCCATGCGTTGCCCTATGCCCCATGCCCTATGCCCCATGCCCCATGCCCTCTTTGCCGCGGAATATCCCACCAACTGAGCTTGGCTCCCAATAACCCGGCTGCCATAAATCAGCTATCCCAGTCGTCCGGCCAGTGAAGTCAGACGCATTCGTGGTTTGTCATTTTTCAAGGCAATATGCAACGCTTTTGGGGAACCGATCAAAATGACCATTTTTTTACCCCGGGTCATGGCAGTGTATAAAAGATTTCTCTGCAATAAAACATAATGCTGGGTCACCAGCGGTACAATGACCGCCGGGTACTCAGATCCCTGGGATTTATGCACCGAAATCGCATACGCGATAGTTATCTGATCCAATTCGCTTGTGTCATAGCAGACGGTCTGTCCATAATAATCGACTGTTAGCTCATCTTTTTGTTGGTCAAAATTGCGAACGACCCCGATATCTCCGTTGTACACTTCCTTTTGGTAATTGTTTATGAGATGCATGACCTTGTCACCGGCCTTGTAGGCATTACCCATAGCCTCAACCAAAACAGGCTGCCGGTTTAAAGTCTTTTGCAGCATGTGATTAAGATTAATCGTCCCCACGGCGCCTTTGTGCATCGGGGTCAATACCTGAATATCAAGGATCGGGTCAAAATCAAATTTCTGCGGTAACTCCCGGCTGCACAATTGCACGATTCTTTGGGCCACCCGGTCCGGATCATGTTCCTCAACGAAATAAAAATCACTACTCTGATCAATAACGTCCGCTTGTGCACCTACTTGAAAATCACCCTGGCGCACTTTGTGGGCATTGAGAATGATGGCGCTTTCTGTATCCTGCCGGAAAATTTTATTCAAGGAAAAAACCGGTATGCGCGTCGAGTCGATCATATCGGCAAGAACATTACCGGGACCGATCGCTGGAAGCTGGGATACATCACCCACCATAACCAGGGAGGCCGCCATCGGGACCGCGTCAATCAGGTGATACATCAGAACCGTGTCCACCATGGAGGCTTCGTCGACAATGACAGCATCGGCCTCAAGGGGGTTGTTCCGATCTCTGATGAAGCCGCCATCCGTGAAATTGACTCCTAAAAGGCGGTGGATGGTCCTGGCTTTGCGCCCGGTTACCTCCGACAGGCGCCGGGCAGCCCGGCCGGTGGGCGCGGCCAGCAATACCCGCCTGCCCAAGGTTTCAAATATAGTGCTGATTGAACGTAAAAGGGTGGTTTTACCGGTACCGGGGCCACCGGTGATGACGGCAATCCGGTGGGAAAAGATCTGCTCCAGAGCTGCCAGCTGTTCCGCCGACAGATTGATGGCCAGTCTATGATGGACTGCGGCTGCTATGCGGTCCGGATCAATTTCGGCCGCCTTTAGCGGGAGGGACAGCATGGCTTTCAGCCGGTTTGCCAGACCGGTCTCGGCGCGGTATAATTCCCTCATAAAAATGGCGCTGGTGGAACGGCCGCTTTCAATGGGTTCAACAACAATCGCATTGGCGCCAGCCATTTGGTCGATGGTATACTCAACAGTCCTAGGGCTGATTTGAAATTGATTCTCACAACGCGCAACCAGATTCTCCTGCTCGGCAAAGGTATGCCCATCATCAGCGTTTTGTAATATAATATGCATGATACAAGCCCGCACGCGTTCAGGATCTTCGATTTCCACACCCAGTTTGCGGGCGATGGTATCGGCAATTAAAAATCCGGCACCCGGAATATCCTCAGCCAGTATGTAAGGATCTGCCCGGATAAGGTCCACCGCATCCGGACCGTAGGCTTTGTACATTTTCGCACAGTACGAAGTTTGGACGCCCATGTCCTGTAAAAACTGCATTAACGTTCTGAGGGTATGATGCTCCTGCCAGGCGCTCTGGATCATGGCGGCTTTGGTTTCGCCAATGCCTTCAACTTCCAGCAAGCGCGCGGGGTTTTTTTCGATGATTTCCAGGGTATCCGCCCCGAACACCTTTGTCATCCTTGCCGCCATCGAAGGTCCGATACCTTTAATAGCGCCGGAAGCCAGGTAATTTCGGATACCATCGACTGCCGCCGGCAGCGTCACGGCAAAAGATTGAATTTTAAACTGTTGACCGTATTTGCGATGGGCCACCCAGGTGCCCTTAATTTTAATGGTCTCACCGGGACTCACACCTGCCAGATAACCCACCACCGTCATCACTGTTGCTGGATTGGCCCGTTTAAACCGTGCAACCGTGTAATGGGTATCCTTGTTAAAATAGGTAATCCGCTCAAGATGTCCCTCGAGGGTAAGCTGGGGTGAAGCGTTTTTTCTATAGGCAGTCATTATTGTATTTGTGATATCGGCATCTATAAATTAGCGTGGAATGACTAAAATTGAAAAATGACTAAAATTAAGGACTGTTATCTATTTAATCTCTTTTAGGGTCTAATTCCCCGCAGCTTGCTGCCATAGAATCGACAAAATCAAATGAACGATACCCCGCGGCTTGCCGCGGGGAGGTTCATTTAAATCAATTAGAGCGGATTCGTTTCTATTAACTTTATGGATACTTAACTTGCTGGAAATCAGGCCGTAGTTTCATAAAAAAATTGAGCGTAGCGAATCCTTCCTTCGAATTTCGATATTCATTATTCTGCGGTTCGCTTTTTTAAAATCTTTTTTGGCGATTATCCACTCTGCCGCCTCAAGCAGATTCCCGGCCACAAAATCTGCTGAAATCGATCTTTTTTTTAATTCCTTTTCAACGTTAGGGTCTTTGCCGGATTTAACCAGCACTGTCTTGCCGCAACCGGCATTACGACCACATGCTATATCCTTGGCACTGTCGCCCACCATTATGGAATCTGCAAGGTTGATATTGTATTTTTGGCGGGCTTGATTAATCAATCCCGGTGCCGGCTTGCGACATTCACATCCTGCATGCGGCATGTGCGGACAGAAAAATGTATCCGTTATTTTGCCACCACCGGAGGCGATCTCCCGGCACATCATGGCATGCATCGCATCAAGTTCTTCGGGGGAGATAAACTTGCGGGCAAGTGCGGATTGATTGGTAATGACGATGGATATAAAGCCATTGTCGGTCAGATCTTGAACGGCTTCGATACTGCCGGGGATAAACTCAAACTCGGATCGGCTCTTGATATAGTCCGCCGAATCCACGTTGATCGTGCCATCCCGGTCAAGAAATACAACTTTCTTTAAAAATCCCATGCGTCTGAATTGTCCCTTGATGGTTATAAACCAGTACACTGCCAGATATAAGCCGGAGGAATGGAGTGTTGGATTTTCCCTTTCAGCCTTGAGCTTTGCTTTCCCGCACCCCGCAACCCGTGCGCCCTATTACCACGCTATGCGCTCTGCTCCATGCTCTATGCGTCCGTTCCCGCACCTCACACCTCGCAATGCGCACCCCGTAACCCGATTACTTTCTTTCCGGTTTATTCAATCCAAAATCCGAGATCTGCAATCCGCAATCGAAAGACCCGCACCTCGCAACTCGACTATCTATTCCGCCACAATAAACAAATCTATATAACCATCCCTTATCAAGACCGACTCCTGGGCCTCAGCTTGTTTCAGGGTGGTAAATTTGCCAACGCGAACCCGATAAAAAACTTGATCACCGCGGTCGTAGACCGTAACGTGCGCGTTGCGATATTTTTCATTCAATTTAGCGCTCAGTCTCTCAGCGTTTTCGCGATTCACAAATGCACCGATCTGATAGGTAAAATTGCCCGTATAAAGGTCGACGGGTACATAACTGCGCGGCCTTCCGCCATCAGTGGTGGCCGGCGTGGCCAGGGCAATCACCTCGACTCTGGCGGTGCCGGGGCCGACAACCCCGATTTCATTGGCCGCTTTGTAGGACAAATCAATAATTCTGCCCCTCACAAACGGTCCCCGATCGTTAACCCGCACCTCCACCCGACGATTGTTTACAAGGTTGTGAACCCGCACAAAAGTGCCCAGCGGCAGGGTTTTGTGAGCCGCGGTCATGGCATACATATTGTAGATTTCACCGTTGGAGGTTTTCTTGCCATGGAAATCCTTGCCGTACCAGGAAGCGATCCCGCGCTGGCGAAATCCCTTTGAATCCGGCAGCGGCTGATACCATCTACCAAACACTTTATAGGGCTTGGGGTGGCCGGGTGTTCTTTTGGGAGGAGCAGGAGCGCTGGTGGTACACCCATAGATGAAACATATCAAAGTGGCGAGCATTAAAAAAAGCGGAGAAAGTCTTTTCATTTCTTTTAACGCATTTTATTTAAAACAGGTGGTTTTTTATTTTTCAGAGCAATATTGATGACGTCCAGCATCTTATCGACGAAATGAAATTTTATATCCTTTTCAACCTTTTTCGGAATATCTTCCAGATCTCTGCGATTCCAGTCCGGCAAAATGATCGTTTTTATCCCCGCGCGGTGGGCCGCCAGAACCTTCTCTTTGACGCCGCCGACCGGCAATACCTGGCCCCTTAATACCTGGCCCCTTAAAGTAATCTCGCCGGTCATGGCCAGGTCCTTGGGAATACGGGTGTCGGTCAGCAGAGATGTCAAAGCGGTCAACATGGTTACACCGGCCGAAGGCCCGTCTTTTGGAATGGCACCGGCCGGGACGTGAATGTGGAGGTCGTGGCTGTCAAAAAAGTCCTCCTCAATCCCCAGGTCGGATGCATTGGCCCGCGCAAAACTCAACGCGGCGGTTGCCGACTCTTTCATGACATCGCCAAGCTGGCCGGTCAGGGTCAATCCTTTTCTACCCTTCATGGCGGTCGCTTCAATAAAAAGCAGCTCGCCTCCGGTGGGCGTCCAGGCCAGCCCCGTGGCCACCCCCGGGGTTGTTATGCGGGCCTTGGTTTCGGAAGTAATTCGAACCGGTCCAAGGTAGCCATGAATGTCCTCGACTTTGATGATCGTGGATTTAACTTTGCCTTCGGCAATTTTGCTGGCCACGCCGCGGCAGGCGTTGGCAATTTCCCGCTCCAGGTTCCGCAGCCCGGCTTCACGGGTATATCCGGTGACAATCTGTTTTACGGCACCGGCCGTAAATTTGATTTGCTTGGCGTTAAGACCATGCGCATCCCGCTGACGGGGTATGAGATAACGATTGGCAATCTTTATCTTCTCATCCAGGGTGTATCCATGCAGCATCAGCACTTCCATGCGGTCACGCAGTGCCGGTGGAATGGTGTCCAAAATATTGGCGGTGGTGATAAACATGACTTTGGAAAGATCAAAGGGCACATCCAGGTAATGATCACCGAAAGAAAAATTTTGCTCGGGATCAAGTACCTCCAGCAAGGCTGAAGATGGATCACCGCGAAAATCACTGCCGACCTTGTCGATCTCATCCAGCATGAATACCGGATTATTGGACTCCGCACGTCGCAGGCCCTGGATGATGCGGCCGGGAAGCGCTCCCACATAGGTGCGTCGATGTCCCCTGATTTCGGCCTCATCGCGCACGCCGCCCAGGGAAATACGGTGAAACTTGCGCCCCAAGGCCCGCGCGATGGATTGTCCCAGCGAGGTCTTCCCGGTTCCGGGAGGTCCGGCAAAGCATAATATAGGCCCTTTTGATTCCGGCTTTAACTTGCGGACCGCCAGGTATTCAATAATGCGCCGTTTGGGTTTTTCCAGGCCGAAATGATCAGTGTCCAATATTTTCCGGGCCTTTTTAATGTCAAGATTATCCTGGGTGCTGTCGTGCCAGGGCAGTGCGGTAATCCAGTCCAGATAGGTGGACGCGACCGTGTATTCGGCCGAAGACGGATGCATGCGGGACAGGCGGTCCAGTTCTCTTTCAGCTTCCTTGCGTGCCTCCTCCGGCAGATTCTTTTCATCAATTTTGGCCCGGTATTCATCGATCTCAACGCTGGCCTCATCTTTTTCGCCCAATTCTTCTTTGATGGCTTTCAATTGCTGACGCAGGTAGTACTCGCGCTGGCTTTTATCCATATCCCCTTTGACCTGGCTTTGAATTTTATCACCCAGTTCCAGGATATCGAGCTGATGATTTACCAGGCGCGTGACTTCTTTCAATCTTTTTTTAACGTCCACCATTTCGAGGACGATTTGCTTCTCTTCAGGATTCGAATTGATGGTTGAAGCTACCATATCCGCCAACGTGCCCGGCTCCTGGATGGTTTTGGCCATCTGGGCAATCTCGGGCGGCAGCCCCGGCGACAGTTCGACAACCCTTTCAAACTGGCTGGTTATATTTGACATCAAGGCTTCAGTTTCTTTGTCCTCTTTCTCGACGTCCTTGATTGATTCGATCCGGGCGACGAGATAGGGTTTGCCGTCCTCAAAAGCTTTTATTTTAAACCGGCTCAAACCCTGGACCAGGAGTTGGGTTCGATTATCATGGGTTTTGGCCATTTTAAGAATTAAAGCGCTGGTGCCCACCTGGGCCAGATCTTCCTTTTCAGGCGCATTTTTTTCCTCAGGCTTTTTAGATACGATCAAACCGATGATGCGATCTTTGGCCATCGCGTCATCCACCAGCTTGACCGACTCACCCTGCATAACCACCAGCGGCAAAACCATTTTGGGAAATAGCGCTGCATCATACAGCGGCATAATTGGCAGAATCTCGGGTACCTTTTCCGCATCAAATTCCATGGATGACTGTTTATCAGCCATATTTTCCTCCCCACCCTGCTTTGATATTCATGTAATCTTACGTGATTCCGCCTTCCAGCCTCTGCATCCCGACTTCCCCATTCTGCATTCCACAATCCGCATTCCGCATTCATTTTCCCTATCCATCCTGAATTGGTATTTTATGAGTTTTCTCGGGCGGCTGTTTTGCCAACCGAATCTCAAGCAACCCGTTTTGATAGGCGGCGGACACGACCTCCGGATCGATGGGCGCCGGCAGAAAAAGGACTCGCTCAAACCTGCCGTACTGAATTTCAGCCAGTCGATAAGTCGCATCACTTGAGCAATGTCTCGCAATACGATTCCCCTGAATCCTTACTGCTTTGGAGCTGATCTCGACCTCCAGATCATCTTTGTCGACGCCTGGAATCTCAGCCACAATGACCACCTCTTCCGGCGTCTCATTCATGTCCATCGGGGGTTTCCAGGTGCGCTCGGCAAGTGTGAAGGCCGGGCTCATTGATCGGAACATATCTTCGATGGTCTTTTCGAATTTGGAACCAATGTGACCGAAATCATCTAAAAATCGTATTTTGATGTACTCCATTTTCGGCTCCTAAAATTTGTTATTACCTGAATTTTGTATGCAAATAACCCCTCCTGGTGAAGTTCGAGGTCAAGCAACCGCAATTGACTTGGCGCGATGATTGCTGCTCTAAAATTCAGGATCTATTTTTTCAAAATATTTTTATGCTTGAATTATCCCTATACCATGGGCTTTAGGTATTGTAAATTCAGTATCTTTTGGGCGCGCAAGAAATTTTTACAGCAAACCTCGTTTCGGATAAATAACGGATAGGCGCTCTTATGTCTTGCGGCTAAGGATACGTTCAACATTAAGGTATTGAAAGGTAACCACTCCGTCGGGCCGGAATGAGACGAAAATAACACCGAAACCAGGGTTTGTAAAGAGAAGACGAAACTGGAAGTCGGAGGGCGGAATGCGGAAGTTGGAAAGAAGATCAAAAGCGAATATAGAATAATGAATATCCGCAATCGAAAAGCCCACAACACGCAATCCGCATCCATTATCCAGCATCCAGTATCCAGCATCCAGTATCCAGCATCCAGCATCCAGTATCCAGCATCCAGCATCCAGCATCCAGCATCCAGTATCCAGCATCCAGCATCCAGTATCCAGTATCCAGCA
>Ga0209260_10000036_pt1 | contig 98461 bp, 74 predicted proteins | sample WorMetTypGCAVOLI_FD_187421 | JGI IMG/M metagenome (GOLD analysis project Ga0209260, IMG submission 187421) | Marine gutless worms symbiont microbial communities from Max Planck institute for Marine Microbiology, Germany - Olavius algarvensis... ...
GATGCTGGATGCTTGATACTCGATGCTGGATATCTAACAGGACACTATCGGTGAATTTCAACGACATCCAGGATCCAGAAACCAGAATCCAGGATCAGTCAATACTTTCAATGGTCTTCATTGCAGCAGCGAAGTTGGATTTCAAAATTTTATGCAACTATAGGATATATTCAGGCTCTCAGTTTTATTGAGATAACGTACTTTTTGCGATCGTGACCGGATTATTTTCGAAAAACATTAGGGTGGAATAGTTTAAATCAAGATCGATGAGACATTTTGGTTGGGATAAACATGTGATATGAAATAATAACTGGTATTCCGTTAAGAAGGGCCGCCTTCATTTTTAGATGAAAATTTTTTCTCTTTTAAAGAATTATCTTTTAGGGAGTCATTGAGCAAACTTCAGGGTAAACGTGCTCCCCTGGTTGATGATGCTGTTAACCTGTATCATGCCTTTCATGGAACCCGCAAATGCTTTGGCCAAGCTGAGTCCTAATCCGACCCCGCCCTGAGTTCGGCTGCGATCGCAACGGTAAAAACGCTCAAAAATGTGCGGCAGATCTTCTTCGGAAATTCCAATCCCGGTATCTTGAAAGGCTATCTGAATCCCGCCGTCACGGGCAGCGACAGATACGGCCACGCTTCCATGCGCGGGTGTATATTTGATTGCGTTTTCCAGCAGATTTGTCACAACCCGCTGCATTTTTTTTCTTACCCCTCTAAATAAAATAGCCTCGGGCATACTGCATTTTAGTTCGATTCTTTTTTGGTCAGCGACAGGTCGAAATAGCTCACAAGCATCGGTTATCATTACAGCCAGGTCAAACTCTTCCTGCGCGGTTCCATTTACGCCGGCTTCGGCTTCCGTGATGTCGAGCATGGTATTAATCATATCGATCAAACTATCGCACTCTTCCATCGTACTGACGGCCATGTCCTTATAGTCGTCAACCGGTTTATTACCGACCAGAGTCATTTCCGCAATGCCGCGAATCCGGGCCAAGGGGCTTCTCAGGTCATGGGCAATATTATCGTTAATCTCCTTCATTGAATTCAGCAAGCTCTGGATGCGGTCCAGCATTTTGTTAAAGGTGGTACTCAGCCTTTCGATTTCATTTAGCTGGCCCTTGACGTCTACCCGTCGATGGTATGAACCATTCGATATCTCTTCAGCGGTTTGAGTTACCTCCTCCATGTCAATAAGAGCCTGCCGGGCTAAATACCACCCGATAAGCGTTGACAATATGATCATGATAACAATCAGTATGATAAACAGATGGCGAAAAATCTCCAGATATTCATCGAATTCTTCAAGGGTTTCTCCAATTCGCAGTATTGAATCGGGGCCGATAACTGCTGATATCGTTCGCGCTTTATAGTCACCGTTCGGAACAGATACTGTTTGGAAAAATGGACTGTTTTTATCATCTTGCAAGCTTTCAATGGCCTTCTTAATATCCAAAGAACCCCATGCCGTCATATCGGTGGCAAAGAAGGTATTACCCTTAATATCGATAAGTTGGTAAAACTCTTCATCCGGGTCTTCTGATTCTGTGTCTTCAGCCATTCTATTCTTGATTCCCGCCAAACCCTGCGCCGTCAAAAGGGCGGAGTACACTTCGGTTTCCTCCAGCAGTTCGACATCCATGCGCTCCATCGTCACTGAATATATTCGGTAGTAAAAAACAAAAAAACTGATAACCGCCAGCAACGTAAATGTAACCGCGTACATTAAAGTTAAACGAAACAGGAGGGAGTTTCCCAGGCCTCTAATTTTCTTTGAAAACATATCCAACCCCACGCACCGTATGTATTAGTTTAACATCAAAGTCTTTATCAACTTTATCCCTCAGATAACAGATCCTCGCTTCAACGACATTCGTCTGGGGGTTGAAGTTATAGTCCCAGACGTGCTCCATGATCATTGTTTTTGAAACAACCCGGCCGGCATTGCGCATCAGATATTCCAACAGAGAAAACTCAAGCGGCTGTAAATCTATATCACGGTCCGCCCTGAAAACTTTGCGCGTTTGTATATTTAATGTCAAATCAGCAATCCTAAACTCAGCCGGTGCAGCAGCGCAAGAAGACCTCCGCATCAGCGCTTGAATACGGGCAATCAATTCGGAAAAAGCAAATGGCTTGACCAGGTAATCATCACCGCCGGTCTGCAAGCCTTCGACACGTTCGTCTACAGAGCGCTTGGCACTTAAAATAAGCACCGGCGTGTGAATTTCCTGCTGACGGATTTCTTTGATAATTGACAGCCCGTTCACAGTCGGCAGCATCAAATCAACTACTGCCATGTCATAGGGTTCTGTCAACGCCAGGTGCAAGCCATCTTCACCGTCTATGACGTGATCCACGGCGAAACCGGCCTCTTTCAGACCGGTTTTGACAAACAGGGCAATTTTTTGATCGTCTTCAATCAGCAGCAATCTCATTTGCGTCACCGAAGTAATCCATATTTTTGAATGTTACCGGAACAAAGTTATGCTATCCTTACCTGAACATTATCATCTGGTAATCTAAGGTCGCATCCCGACAACTTTCAAGAATTGGGCTAGATCAGATCCGGTTCAGGATTTCAACACGACCATTTCAACCTTACGATTTGGGGTTTGCGCTATCGACTGACCGGAATGGTTAAAATCGGTGCGGGCTGCAGCTGCGATGTTGATGCAATCCGGTCTTTCCAAAGTGTTCTTAGGACTCGAAACATCAGCTTGGTGGATTGATCTGTCTCATCAATATAGAACCAGGATTGACGATACTTCACCGCCACTGATGCATTTCGGGGACGGTGACCCGACCGTAAAATGCGGACTTCCTGCCCGGCCAGACCTGGTGCAGGATACCTGATTGCCAATCCCGATTCTCGATGCTCCTCAGGCACATCGATCGATGCAGACAATATTTCGATAAGGTCATAAATTGAGCTCGTTCTCACCGCAATGCCGCCCGACTCCGGTTCTTCTATGGAATGGTAAACCGGCAGGACAATCGGCTCGGAGATATTTACTGCCGGCGGTTGCTCAAGTAAAGAAAGCAGCTCGCGGATTTCCCGGGTACGCTTTGGTTTAGCGTCCCTGATGACGAGTGAAAACTGGACGTCCTCGCGTGGATCGCTGGCCCAGTCAAGGTGGCCGGTATCGTTAAGGTCGATCATCAAGTCAACCAGGCGCAGAAATCCGGAATCGGATTCTGACAGGGGCGATCGAATAAAATCAGGATTTCTCAAATCGTTGACACTTCGAGTAATCATCAGAAACGGAAGCCTACTCGATCGTACGGAACGCGCGAATATAACCAAAATGTTCAGAGGCACCGGCGACATCAATCGATTGAACTGCTCTTCACCCTCAATCGGTGCATAGGAGATTGTCGGGCTCTCCTCATAGGCGAATTCACCGCTCAATGGAGTGAGGTTGGTCTCATAGTTCTCGCGTCGGCCGAGTCCAAATTCAGCTCCGACACCAGCGGCAAATCGGATGTTGGCCGTTACATTTGTTACCGCCAGCATGCTGATGGTTTCTCCATATCGGTTGCGGACAATTGCCATCAGCATCTGTTGATCCTCCGTTTGGTTAATGACCTCATTGTAAGCTGCTCGGCCGTTGGCAATTGATTGGGGCCCAATGACACTGCATCCGGCAAGTGCCCACAAAAAACCACAACAAATATATAGCGAAGAACGAAGTCTCGTACGACAAGTTGGCATTTTTACCTCCCCCGATTCTCTGTCAGACGGTCCTGTTCCCAAGATATTTCTAAATGAGTCTTTAACATGGTTGTATATCAGTAGATAAAATTTAACGTGTACCAATCCGTCTCAAATTCCCATGGCGTTCCGGTAACAGGGTAGCTTCGATCCTGAAGCTCGGATTTGATGCGAAGTTGATACTGTGCGCCTTTTTTCAGCCTTTTAAGTGATATGACGTTAAAACCTTTAATCTCAGACATGATTTTTTGAGCCTTTTCGGAATCTTTTTCAGCGATGAACCCCCGCTTTTCCCAGGATCGCTGAATCTTGTATTCTTTCTTCAGCGTATCAAATCGAACTTGATGAGTTGCTGTTTTGCTGATCGTGTTATAATCATACAGAAATTTTAATTTCTATGGTAGTAAGCCGACCCCTTTGTGATCAAAGGGGTCGGCTCTCATCTAACCGCCTCGCCTGGCAGTGATGCGGTTCAACTCAACCCTATAGTTGCATAAAATTTTGAAATCCAACTTAGCTGCTGCAATGAAGACCATTGAAAGTATTGACTGATCCTGGATTCTGGTTTCTGGATCCTGGATGTCGTTGAAATTCACCGATAGTGTCCTGTTAGATATCCAGCATCGAGTATCAAGCATCCAGCATCTGCCCGGAAAAAACAACGATCTCAGACATAACGGCCAGGCTAGATGACAAGAATTTATGCAATGTTAGGGTCAACTTGGCGATGAGATGTTTACTAATATCTAAAGACATCTGTAATCCTATCTTCTATGCCACTTCTTTTTCCACCACTTTTTCTTATAATGGTGGTCGTCATCATCGTCGTCGTCATCATCGTCGTCGTCATCATCGCCGAAGCCATAGGAAACCAGTTGAAGGTCTTGGTCCTGAACCAGGCCAATCCCGGGGCAGTATATTTTGGTATCCGCCTCAGGTCCTTCTATATCGCAGTCACCTTCCGCCGGGTTGGTGTCGACGATTCTAATACAGCCGGTGAATTCGGGATCTTCACCATCAGCCGGTTCCAGCGGCCAGGACAAACCCATTTCCTCGATTTGTCCACGATCCACGGCATCCGGAGGCGCGATCTCCTGAAAGTACTTGGAACCAAGCAGGGGGGTTCCCGTCATCATCAGGCCAGGCATTGCAATTACACCATCTGGATCATCCATTGGTGGTTTGCCCGCTTCCCATGATCCTTCGTTACTTTCTTCACCTTCACAAATATCATCCTCATCGAAGCCATCTTCGCAGTCACGGGACCATTCTCCAAAGTAATAAACCGCGTTGGTCTGTTTACAGATCGCAAACCAGTTTAAGGAAATTTCGATTGTCTTCCACCCCCCTTCTTCCCCATCTTCCCCTTCTTCCCATTCGAATGCGCGTTCTTCCAATACTCTGGTTTTTATCCAGCGACCGTCAAGATTAATCCATTTGGTATCACGAAGAACGGTTTCGACCGATTTTTCACGATCTTCTGAGTCTACCGGCATTTCGAGAACTAATTGGTAGCCGGGTTTGAGAATGAAAAAAGGATTCCAACCAGTATTTTGAAACGTGCAATCCTCCAATCGGAACTCCGTGGTGAACTCGTCATTATTGCCACATAAGTCCGAATCGTTTTCTTGCGCCATAGCAATACTGCCGGGAAATCCGATGCAGAGAGACAGGACAAATACGAACCCGAAAACCGAAACTACAGACCTTGACAATACTTTTGAAAACATAACGACCTCCTTGTGTTTGCTATCCCTAAAGGGATATTTTAGAGTTGATACCAGCTGTGCTCTGATTTCAAGCACAAGCAATTCCAACGAAACGATCCCATGCCGGAGAGCTGCAAATAATCTTGTTTTTCAATAATTACCGCACCGGCATCTTGAATATGATGCACATCCCGTTTCCCGTTTCACGGGTTATGGGCTTCAAATTTTACCCTCATTATGAATGGACAGAGGTTCGCTTCTGACATTCCTCCAAAAAACTCGATAGAGGGGTGTTTGGTGCTTTTATCACCTCCCTTCTTTGACAAAGTCTATTAATCCACCGGGGAACAAGGATTTAGTTCCCAGCTCCTTGGGGCGATTATAAATTTTGCGGTTGATGCCCCGATGCATTGCGCCTGGCTGCGTGGCGAAATCTCGGAATATCTGAGTATTCCCACGTTTACACGCCTTGCCGGACGGGCGCCTCGATGCCTAAAATGGTGAACTTATTCTTTCGTGAATCCTAAGCTGCTTTCAAGGGCGCTAAAAGCACGTTTAAGCCGGATTCAACGGAATCGGCAATTGTGAAGCTATCTTTAAAACAAGTGCCTTCGAAGCAGTTGCCTTCAAAAATCTCTTTTACATATCCATTCAAAGAGCATAAAACGACCTTGCCGCTTCTCCGATTTATCACCTTTACCGCATTTAAAATCACGCGCAGCGCCGAGCTTCTGAGATATAGCAGTGCACTCAGGTCCAGGAGCAGTCGCCTATTATTACCCTCGACAATATTCCTGATCACTTTTTCGAACTCAGAGTTAAGTTCGGCTTCTGATCTGCCCCGGACAGTGACATAGACAATCCCGTATTTTTCATATTGAATAATTTCCATGTTTCTTAATCCCCTGCTATCAATGCACAAAAAAAGCCCTCCAAATGATTTTGGAGAGCCCATTGACACACTGTGAACGCATTGGTATTATTAATATACTTGAGCGTGCCGCAAGGCCCTCAGGTTGTTCCGAGCCAGGCACCCTGACCCGCCAAAGTCTTGTGCCTGGCTCTTCCCAAATTATTTATCGATAATTACGGTCTGTTAGCAGACCTGCTGCTGCATATTGTAATCCTTTCTATTGCTTGACTTGATCATTTGCCGGCCGGTCTATTTCAGCTCAAAGGAGACTTTATCGGCTACCACAACGTCGTGGTTAATATCTACCGGAACCCCTTTAACTTCAAGCTTCATTCCGGCTTCAATATCCCCTCGTTCAATATCCGCAAATTCGGTTTCGTTATTGGTTTGAAAGAGCTGGTCGTCCCGCTCCTCAAACGTGAACTCGGGAAAGTCAAGGATATAATCAACTTGATCGACAACACCCTCCACTTCGATCTGATCCGGCTTCCAGAACTCAATTTCCCAGGCAATAAGAATGCCCCCTTCAAATCTCCCTTCCGCCTCGAGCTTTTGTCCCAAGGCAATATCACCGGGAAGGCCGTCTACATACACGACGATCTCCGCGTCTATGTCAGCGTGTACTTCTTGATTGCCAATTTTGAATTTGATGATGCCATTTTCTGAGATAATTTCGGTGACAAAACCAATTATTTCAATCTCATCTCCATTCTCGCCGTCCAACTCGTCCGCAAGTGCAATTTTCGCTGCAACCAGATCTCCACTTGTGTCATCAAGTTCACCCTCAACCTCTACAAATAGCTCATTATTAAAGTTATCAGGCAAATCATCTGGATGAATCAACGAATAGTCTATCGTAAGACCGTTTATCAAAAATGTGTTAGGAGTGGGATCATCCAGGCTCTTCACAAAACCGGTAACCTCATATACTGAAATATTTGGATCTGTTATTTCTTCTATATAAGTAGCCCTGATTTTTCCGTCAAAATCCCTGTATCCGCTGACTTCAACCACGTCATTCGGAGCTATTTCGTCAAAACCATATGTATCCGGTCTAAACTCGGTGATAGAGTTGACAACTACGGTTTGCCCCAGAACTATAATCTCTTTTTCATTGGTTATGGGGTCAACGCTACCTACGTTTTCAACCGGCCCAAAAACACTGCTGCTGTAAATAACGCGATCGGCAACCGCACTACCGTCTTCTTTGATCCGGCCCTCGACACGTACCACCATGCCGATTTCGAGGTTGCTGCGTACAACATCATCGCCGACGCCGACTTGTTTTCCGTTTATGATAACTGGGGCTTTGCTCGTATCGAATTCGGTACCGTTGACAACGATGCTGCCGAAGGCGGATACAACGCCCGCGCTCATGATCCCGGTGCCGTCGATACCACCGCCGGCGCTCATCCCACCACCGCCATTGCAGGAAGTCAGCAACAGACAAAATAATGATAGCAATATCAGGACCTTTGCAGACAAGGACTTCATCTTAACTCTCCTTCTCCGAATTGGACTCTTCGAAAAAAAATATACCGAACCCGGCTCGATTACGGCCGCTGCCATTAACCGTGGGAGTGATATCTCGATCGCGCTGGGCCAACCATTGATCGGCACTTTCCAGCAGGGTCTGGGCCCTTTTGGTGAAAAGCTTGTGAAATTTGGGTAAAACTTCATCGGGCAGGTTGTCGTATGAGACTTTGCGCTGGAAGATTGGATCGGTGGTATCCGGATTTAAATTGTGGTCTATGGCTGAAATGAGGTGGTGGACATCCATCCCCAGGATGTTGAGTTTGTGGGCCTCAATACCCCTGGGGATATAGGCCCGGGTGAGCAAACCAATTTTAGCGTCTTCCCGGCGCTCGACCGCGCCAACGTGGATGAGTTCATCGAGGATTGCACGGGGCGGCACATTGCCGCTAAACCGTTTGACCAACTCGCTGAAAGTCGCGCCCCGGCCTTCCATCGGCAGCAGGGCGGGCTTGCCTTTGGCATCCAGAAAGTCGTTTTCCCGACGCCAGGCCGCAATCACGCGGGCGGCCCGGTTGTGCCTTTCGGTACTTGCGGTGACGTCAGGCCTTGGAAGTTTGCGCACCCGCATGACCTCCCGGCGCGACAACCCGGTGATCACCGACACGCGCGAGGTAGACTGTTTGCGACCCTCGATGCCGAACTCTTTGGTGGCGACATCGATATAGATCCATTTAGCGAGATCTGAAAACGTGCTAAAGGAAACACCATTTCTAAGCAGTATTCTGGCAAGGGGCCGCAGCAACTTGAGGACAGCGGCAACTAATGGTTTTTGATGTTTCTCGTCCATATTTCCTTACACACAAAGGCAAAAAAATTAATTCCCAAAATCATCTTTTGTGAAAATATTCACAAATTTTAATTTTGTCAACAAAAAAATGATTTTCATGCAAATCATTAAAAAGCGCGCGCCAAGGCCGCGCCGCCCATTTTCCGACTTAGATTGAGTTGGATATATACGCCGTAAGGGTATCCAATCGCGATTTTTAGGAATAAAACTTGAAAAAATGACGCATGATAAATTTAACGGTGGGCTTGTTGACGTGGTAGTTTTCGCGACCGTCGGCAAATTGGGTCAGCCCGCTAAGCGGCTGGTATATGGTGGCCATCTCAAATGCCGGAAAATAAAATACATTATCATGGCGCCCCACGAATTCATCCGCCGCCGCCCGCAGGGTCGATTTGGAGTTGCAGCTGGCGCTGATAACATCCAGATCCTGTCGAAAAGTAGCCCACAGGTTAACCGGTGAAATGGTAACCAGCAGCTTGCAGCCGGGATTATGCCGTGCCATGATGGCCTGGATGCGCTCGAGGTTTGCAAGATTATCCCCGTAACGGCTGACCCTGAATTCATAGCGATCCATATCCCCGCCCTCGTTGACATACGGTCCCGCCGGCAGGCTGATAACCGAGCCGTCCTGCCGGTCCTGCCAGATTTCGGTCAGCCCGAGAGTCAGAATCAACACTTCAGCCCCTAGCAGGGCGCTTCTGGAATGCCGGCGATGCTGTTCAAAATCTATTTCGGCCGCTTCAAGGCTGTCATATAAAATAACGCGGCGGTAAGGATCCTGGATCTTTTGTGATTGGGGTGCAATCCACCAGCGCAGGTCAGGTTGCCAGTCCTCAAACGTGTATTCAAAAATCTGGCGCATGCAATACGTATTGTAGACCCTTTCCCAGGCCGCACTGGCGTGGATCGCCGCCGGATGGTGAGTTTCTTCGGTCAGGTAGTTATAATCCCGTTGCAGCAGCCGCCGCTTGATCTCTCTGGCAAAACAGGACCCGAGTGAGGCAATCGGGGTTGTTTTAGTAATTTTTATACCCGTCTCACGGGGCACCGGAAAATTTCCATCCACCGGCGGATTGTCAAACGATCCCGGCCATACCTGCCAGGGTTCGAACCGGTGAACCGGATGTACGTCGGATCGTGCCATAACTGTAACCATTGAAGATTGAAGATTTGTGGTTTCTTATCTATTTTTATTTATGAACTCAAGAAAAACATCCATGCAGTGAAGATAACATAAACAGAATACCTCATTCAATTGAATATTTAGGGAATTATTTATGGTCTTAAACTCAGAAGGACGGAGCGAAGCGACTTCCATAAATATTCATTCTTCAATCTTCAATATTCATTTCACTCGGTTGACAGGCGGATCGCAAACCCCTATATTGTCTGATCGTTCTATCGGCCGGGCTTGCCCGGGACAAAAGTCGATATCAGAACCGGAGGTTTGATGAGGATATTATCAGCTCATTTCAGCCATGATGCCAATTGCACCCTGTTAGAGGATGGGGAACCTGTTGCTGTACTTGAAAAAGAACGACTGTCACGCACCAAGCACGATCAGGGTGTGATGGATCTGGAAGGCATCCTGGAGGAATACGGATGGGACCCGGCGTCAATTGATATCGTGGTAATCAGCCCCTGGGTGAGACCAACTCTGGCTGGGCAACTGTTTCAGTGGCAACTGGAGGGCGACACCTATCGCGATCATCCCGATTATATGGCTGACGGCTGGTGCGGACCCGTTGAAAATCGTTACAGCCGTCACCGTATCAGGCTCTTTGACAGGTGGTACGATGGGTATGCCGTCGATCATCATCTAGCGCATGTTGCCGGAGCACTGTTTGCCTCTCCTTTTGAGGAAGCCGGATTACTGACAGCCGACGGCGGTGGCGATTTTCGCATGTGTGCCCTGGCTTACGGCAGCGGCAACAAAATTCATGAAATCGAATACGGCTGGGGGCACGAACACAAAAAAATGCAGCTAAATATCGGCTCGGTCTGGGCCTCGATCGGGGAGTACAATTTCGGCATGAAGCGCCTGGAAGGCGCCGGCAAACTCATGGGACTTGCCAGTTACGGCACGGCCCATGATGAAATAGCCGCGACTTTGAAGGATCTGATGCTGTACCACCCGTTTACGGCGTTTCCGAGCCACGAATTCAGACAGCAGAACGGCCTAACACTTGAACCGGAAGACTCTTTTGCCCAGGATGTCTGCACTTCCCTGCAGCAAGTGACCACAGAATTCTATCTGGAAGCGGCCTCAAGAATGAATGCCTGGAAACCGCACGCGTGCGCGCGGCTGATCATGACCGGCGGCTGCTCAATGAACTGTATTGCCAACACCGCCGTCCACCAAAGTGGTTTATTTGAAGATACCTGGGTTCCGGCCCAGCCCCATGACGGTGGACTGAGCCTGGGACAGGCGCTGTTCGTCTGGCACCACATATTAGATCGACCCCGCAACCCCGCAGCGCTGACCCCCTATCTCGGAACCGATGCCGGCCGGCTTGATGAAGATGTGATTCCGGATATTATTGACTTCCTCGAACAGGGTAAAAGCGTCGGGCTGTGCTTCGGCCGGGCGGAATCCGGACCGCGAGCGTTGGGTCACCGCAGCATTCTCATCGATCCGCGACTGGCGGACGGCAAAGACCGCCTGAACGAACACGTCAAACACCGTGAATGGTACCGTCCTTTTGCCCCGATGGTGCTGGGGGACTGGGGGGTGCCAAGCAAGTATATGTCATACATTGTCCCCACCGATGCGGCCGAAGTTCCGGCAGTTACTCACGTTGACGGAACCAGCCGTCCCCAGATCGTCGAACCGGACGACGACCCGTTCGTCGTAAAGTTGCTGGCCGCCTGGCGGGAAAAAACCGGCTGCAACGTGCTGCTCAATACGTCTTTCAATTGCCAGGAACCATTGGTCGATACAGTGGATCAGGCCCGCGCCACCTGGCAGAGAACCGGGTTGGATGTGCTGGTTACGCCCGCGGGAGTAGAAACCGATAAAACGAGCTCAAGTCCCGGCTGGAACCCATCTGAGGTGGAGAATTGAAAATTGAAGATTGAAGACTGAAGATTTATGGAAGTCGCTTCGCTCCGTTTTTTTAAAATGGTAAGAATCCCTTTAATATTACCTGAATTTTTCCCGGCAATCTTGATCACCTAAACTTGACACCTGAAACCTTATACCTTAAACCCTACACCTTAAGCCCCATCTCTCATCCCTTGCGCCTTGCGCCCTGTGCCTTACGCCTGTCCCTTATACCCTGTATCCAGTATCCAGCATCCAGTATCCAGTGCCCCGCTAAAAAGCAATGTGATGCAAGCACACGCCGTTAAATATCGGCACTAAGCCGATCAGAAAAAAATAAAATGCGCAGCATTAAGTAATTAATCCGCGGACTTTCGATTTCACAACCTTCTTCATTCATCAAAGAACAGTTCAAAGCCAGTATGCGCCATTTTTCAGGGGCGGATTAATTATCCTTGACACAATCGCCTCTTTGCATGTTAATAGTCTCAATACGCTAGAACTGCCTCCAATGCCTGTCATAGCGACATTGAAATTTGTTTTAGGGCAAATTTTCGCGAGCGTAGAGAAAATTAGTCAAATTTCATGTCCCAAAAAATTTTAGACCCAGACTACCGCCTTTTAGAACAAATCGAAGCTGAAGGACCGTTTCAAGCAGGAGCATGTTTTCAATGCCGTAAATGCACCAACGGCTGCCCGGTTACTTTTGCCATGGATTTCTATCCGGACGAAGTGATTCGCATGGTGATTTTAGGGCAACGGAAATCTGTATTGGCCTGTCAAACGATCTGGGTTTGTGCGGCCTGCGAGACGTGTACCACGCGTTGTCCGAATGATGTTAGAATTGCAGAACTGATGGACTGTCTCAAAGAAATGGCAGTTCAAGAGGGCCTACCTTCCTCCCAACGCCGGATATCAATATTGCATGAAACATTTCTGAACAACATTAAAAAACGGGGACGGCTTTACGAAACAACCCTTTTGCCGGCATATTTGCTCAAAAGCGGCGAACTTCTGGATAAGTGGAACTCCGGGACATGGCGCTATGATTTAAAACTGGGCCGTCAGATGCTATCCAAAGGACGAGTGCCGCTTAAGCCCAAGTCGATCAAAGGAATAAGAGATATTCGCAAGATTCTTACTCGACGCAAACCAAAATAGAGACCAGGCCCGGAGTGCACGGCTGTATCCGGAATGGGGAACCTTAAATGGCTGAAATAGTGAACAAGTTGAACGTCCAACATCGAACGTCCAATATTGTTGGCGCTAGGCTTTATCTCTTTTTAAAACAAGTTAACCGAAGTATACCGAATATCGAAGAATGGAATCACGACCCTAATACTTTTTTAAATTAGACAGAATACATTCATTCGACGTTGGGCGTTGAACGTTCGATGTTTGACGTTCATTAGTTTTTTTTATCAAGGCATATAGCAAAGATAAACCAAACAGGGTACCCCCCACCATGCACGTAACCTATTATCCGGGCTGTTCGCTGCAGGGATCGGCAAGAGATTATGCCGAATCCATACTCGGAGTTTGCTCTGCGCTGGACATTCGACTGGCGGAAATTCCCGATTGGAATTGCTGCGGCGCCACTGCTGCCCACAGCATCGATCACCGGGCCAGTATTGAACTGGCGGGACGGACCCTGAATCTGGCTGCCGAACTGCCCCATGCCGACATGCTCGTCCCCTGCCCCATGTGTTTTAATCGATTAAAAACGGCCGCCGAGACGCTGCGGGGAAAGCACCCGCAACGATACGGAATCAAATTAGACGGGTCTTTGCCCCAAATCTGGGATCTAGCAAACTTTTTTGCCACCGAAAATATGCTGGGAGCGACGGCAAAACAGGTCAAAAAACCACTGAATGGCTTAAAGGTAGTCTGCTACTACGGCTGCATGGCCAGCCGGCCGCCTGAGATCACCGGTGCCAAAGACTTCGAGGATCCCCAAGCATTGGACCGAATCATCGAAAATCTCGGTGCAACGCCGATCCCCTGGCCTTTCAAAACCGACTGTTGCGGCGCGAGCCAGGTGCTGTCGCGCCTGGATATCGTCTCTCAATTGGTCGGAAAACTCTACGATATGGCCCAACGCGTCGGCGCCCAGGCCATCGTGGTGTCCTGTCAGATGTGTCAGGCGAATCTCGATATGTATCAGCAAAAGATTGAAGCGGATTGGGGCAGACGGTTTTCTTTACCGGTTTTTTATTTCACCGAACTGATCGGACTGGCATGCAATGTCCAGGGATCAACGGATTGGATCTCCCGTCATATTACGGATCCTTTTGCCCTTTTGCAGACGCTCAACATCTGGAAGAATTGATGAGCAACAGCCAACAAACTCAACAAACAGACCAAACCGGATCGGTCACGGTTATCGGCAGCGGAATTGCAGGGATTCAAACCGCCCTGGATATCGCCAATTCCGGCTTCAAAGTGCATCTGGTGGAAGAAAAGCCGAATGTGGGCGGTGTCATGGCCCAGCTCGACAAAACCTTTCCCACCAATGATTGCTCTTCCTGCATGATGGGCCCTAAGCTGGCGGAACTGGCCAACCATCCCAATATCGAGATTCTCGCTTATACCGATGTCCTCGATGTGCGGGGCGATCCGGGTTGCTTTCAATTGACGCTCAAAAAGAAGGCTCGCTACATTGATGCCGCCAAATGTACTGCCTGTGGGGATTGTGCCGAAGTTTGCCCGGTGCACAGGCCCGGCGAACATGACATGCAGCTGGCAAATCGTAAGGCAACCTACATATCTTATCCCCAGGCGGTTCCGAACAGTTACACCATCGAGAAATATGACACAGCGCCTTGCCGCACAGCCTGTCCGGCGAACCTCAATGTTCAGGCTTATGTGGCAATGGTTAAAATGGGCCGGTACCGGGAAGCCGTTGAAATTATCATGCAGGATCTGCCGTTTCCCGGTGTGCTTGGCCGTGTCTGTCCGCACGGCTGTGAAAAAAGCTGCCGCCGTCTTGCACTGGACGAGGCCGTTTCCATCAAGGAACTAAAAAGAGTCGCCGCGGATCATGTCAAGCTCAGCGAAATTCCGGTGCCTGATATTACACCACGGGATAAACGTGTGGCCGTCATCGGGTCCGGCCCCGCCGGACTCAGCGCTGCATATTTTCTGGCCCTCGATGGGTATCAGGTGCGGGTATATGAGTCCATGCCGCAAGCCGGTGGTATGCTGCGCTATGGCATTCCCGAACACCGCCTCCCCCGGTCAGTATTAGATGCAGAAATCGCAAACCTCAAACGCTACGGCATTGAAATTCATACCAGTACGCCCATTGGCAAAGACCTCACCATAGATGACCTTCAAAAACACGGGACAGATGCAATATTTCTGGCCATCGGCGCCTGGAAAGGCTTGAAGCTGAAGATACCCGGCGAGGAGATTCCCCGGGGTGTTACCGACGCCATCACTTTATTGCGAGAGGTGCATGCCGGAAAACTAAAAAAGCTGACCGGCCGGGTCGTGGTTATCGGCGGGGGGCACTCCGCGCTGGACGGTGCCCGTGTGGCCCTTCGATTAGGGGCCAGTGAGGTCCAGATCATTTACCGCCGCTCACAGGCAGAAATGCCCGCTGAACCGGACGAAGTTTTAGAGGCCGAAAAGGAAGGGATCAAAATCCATTTTCAGGTGGCACCGCTAAGGATCATGGGTGACAATGGCAGCGTTTGCGGCATCCAGTGCCTTCGAACCCGCCTGACAAAAACCGATAATACGGTCCGACCGAGGCCGATTCCCATTGAAGGATCTGAATTTCTCATCGATACGGATCACGTTGTTTCAGCCGTTGGACAGACGCCGGATTTCGATCTTATAGGGGATGATCATGGCCTGGATGTGTCCAGGTGGGGCCTTTTGACAGTCAATACCGAGACACTCCAGACCAATGAGCCGGGAATCTTTGCCGGCGGTGATGCCGTCACAGGGCCTGCCACGGTGATTGAAGCAGTTGCCGCCGGCAAAAGAGCAGCCAGATACATCGCCGAATATTTGCAGGGTAAAGAACTACCTGCTGAACGGCACCAGAAACCTCCCCCGGGCCAAAGCTGGGCTGCGGTAGCGCCAGATGAACCTGTCCGGAAACGAATGATATCCCCGACGCTGCCGGTCGAAACAAGACTTGCGGAATTTGAAGAAGTCAATCTCCTGCCGGATGAAACATCCGCCCAAAAAGAGGCCGCCCGTTGCCTGGACTGCGGGGGATGTTGTGAGTGTATGCAATGTGTGACAGTCTGTAAAGCCGAGGCGGTAACCGCAATTACCCACGCCCAAAAAGAAGAAACGGTGGGCATCAAGACCGGTTCGGTTATTCTGGCAGGCGGGTTCACGCCATTTGACGCCGGCCTTAAAGGGGAATACGGCTACGGACGCTGGCCCAATGTCATCACCAGTCTGGAATACGAACGGATCCTCTCGGCAGCCGGCCCCTTTCAGGGACACATCCAGCGCCTTTCCGACGGCACCGCTCCCCGCCGCATCGCCTGGATTCAGTGTGTCGGCTCGCGCGACAGCCATATTGGTCAGGAATATTGTTCGGCTGTGTGTTGCATGTCCGCCACCAAGCAGGCCATGATCACCCGGGAACATGACCCCGAAGTCGACACCACGATATTTTATATTGATATTCGGGCCCAGGGCAAAGGATTCGATCGTTTTTATGAAAGATCTATATCCGAAAACGATGTCCGCTACGTAAGATCCATGATCTCCAGGGTGATCCCAAACCCGGAGGATGATACCTTAAGCATCAGCTATGCCGCGCCCGATCATCAGATCCGGCATGAAACCTATGATCTGGTCGTTCTTTCTGTCGGTCTTTGCCCGAACCCTTCTTTTGTGCAATTGGCCCAACGCCTCGGCCTTCAGTTAAATGAGCATGGGTTCTGCGCCACGGACCCGCTGGACCTGGTCGCCACCTCCCGACCGGGTGTCTATGTTTGTGGTGCTGCCCAGGGTCCCAAAGATATTCCGGACTCCGTGCAGCAGGGCAGCAGTGCGGCGGAGAGGGCCACGGCCCTGCTGGCGGGTGCCAGGGGATCGCTGGTTGCCGCCCCCGCCATACCCCAAGAACGCGATGTGAGCAAAGAAGAACCTCGGATCGGCGTTTTTGTCTGCCATTGCGGAATCAACATCGCCGGAACCGTCGACGTTGCAGCGGTTTCCGATTATGTAAGCACGCTTGCCGATGTGGCCTATGCGACCGATTGCATGTTTGCCTGCTCCACCGATCAGCTGCAGGAAATAAAGGATGCCATCCGCACCCACAAACTCAATCGGGTGGTGGTGGCATCATGCACGCCTCGAACCCATGAGCCGCTTTTCCGGAGTACATTGCGCGATGCGGGTTTAAACCCATATCTCTTTGAGCTGGCCAATATTCGTGAACAGGATGCCTGGGTTCATCAGGGCCAACCCCGGGCGGCCACGGAAAAGGCTAAAAGCCTGGTGCGCATGTCTGTTTCCCGTGCCCGCCTCCTGGAGCCGCTTTATGAAACATCGCACGCGGTGGTGCAACACGCGCTGGTAATCGGCGGTGGTCTGGCCGGGCTGACGGCCGCCCTCGCTTTCGCAGAACAGGGATTTGAAGCCACCCTGGTGGAACAAAGTGCTGAATTAGGCGGCAATGCCCGCACCCTTTATTACACGGAAGATGGTGCCAGCCCGGCCGAATATGTTCGGGACCTTATTCAAAAGGTTGAAGACCAACCGCTGATCACCGTACACAAAGAAGCGCAGCTGACCTCCACAACCGGAAGTTGCGGCAATTTCAGTTCGACCGTTTCGGTTAAGGATGAATCCCGCAGTATATCGCACGGTGTTGTGGTGGCGGCGACCGGAGGTCAGGAATATCAACCCTCGGAATATCTTTATGGCCAACATCCCGCAGTGATGACCCAGAAAGAATTTGAAAACCTGCTGGTATCGGCACCGGACAGGGCCGAACAAATAAAGCGCGTCGTCATGATTCAATGCGTCGGCTCCCGCGAACCGGAAAACCTTTATTGCAGTCGGGTTTGCTGTACGGCGGCCGTCAAAAACAGTTTAAAACTAAAAAACATCAACCCTGAAGCTCAGGTCTCGGTGCTGTATCGCGACATTCGCACGTTTGGCTTCAAAGAATCCTATTATTTGAAAGCCCGTCAGCAGGGGGTGCGTTTTTACCGTTTTGAAAGGGAGCAAAAACCGCAAGTGGTCGCCCGGGAAGCCACCCTGGACGTTTCAGTTTTTGATGCCCAGCTGCAGGCGCCGGTTCAACTGCAGGCAGATCTGCTGATTTTGAGTGCCGCCATCCGCCCGCGCGAGGAAAGCAACCAGCTGGCTGAGGTCATGCGCCTGGCCCTGGATGAAGACGGTTTTTTTATGGAAGCCCACCCCAAACTCAGACCGCTAGATTTTGCCACGCCGGGCGCTTACCTCTGCGGGCTGGCCCAGGGCCCCAAATTTGCCGCTGAAAGTATAGCGCAGGCCCGCGGAGCGGTCTCCCGGGCTGTCATGGTGCTGTCCAAAAAAGAAATTGTGGCCGAAGGCATGATCAATCGGGTGGATGAAACACTTTGTCGGGCTTGCGGTGAATGCGAAAACGCCTGTATTTTTGAAGCCATCAGCGTCAAAGAAACAGCACAGGGACGCAAACAGGCCATGGTGATCGAAGCCCTGTGCCAGGGATGCGGGGTGTGCAATGTGGCCTGTCCAACAGGCGCCGCCTCGGTATCCCATTTCAAAGATGAGCAGATTGAAGGGATGCTAGATAAATGAATATTGAATATTTATGGAATTCTATCATTTAATTTTTTGAATTATTCGTATGAGGATAAAACTCATCGGCCGTGAATATGAAAAGTGACAAGTTAATCAAAAGGACAAAATAATTTGCGCATCGTTGCGTTAAACTGGCGATGGCCTTGCCGGAAACTGCTTCAGGAAAACATCTTCGGGGACAGGTTATCAGGTGTTCAACATCTGTGGCAGCAAATTATCGAGCAACATGCCTTTCCCAATCAAACGCAAGCTTTGTTGCAAAAATTAGTATCGTTTTGGAAGAGGCCGATGAGGCTGCATTCTGGCTGGAATTTATCATAGATGAAAAGCCGTTGAAAAAGAATCTTGTGGAACCATTGCTAAAGGAAGCAGAAGAGCTGACCTCAATTTTCGCATCTTCCAGAAAGACGGCTAGTCCAAAAATAAGATAGACAGAATACATTAAATCTTCAATTTCATATGGAAACCAAAGAGCCCAACATATTAGCTTTTGTTTGCAACTGGTGCGCGTATGCCGGGGCTGACCTGGCCGGGGTGTCCCGCATGCAATATCCGACCAATGTCCGTTTGATCCGGCTCATGTGCACCGGCAGGGTAAATCACGGATTTCTGCTCAAGGCGTTCCTGAAAGGGGCGGACGGCATCCTGGTTTCCGGCTGACACATCGGCGACTGTCATTACCTGGAAGGTAATGTAAGATGCCAGAAGGTCATCGAAGAAACCCGGGAGTTACTCAGACTGCTGGGAATTGATGAACGCCGTCTGCAGCTGAAGTGGATTTCCGCTTCGGAAGGCGCGGCCTTTGCCGAAGAAATTCGTATGTTTGTTCAATTACTTAATGAAATTGGCGAGAATCCTTTAAAACGGAATTGATTATTGAATTTTGGTGACAAATAGATGTTTAAAAGAAGCCACGAATTAACACGAATTTTCACGAAATCAAGTTTTTCACAGAAACTGCTCTTGCATTTGATAATTGCAAGTATTCGTGTTTATTCGTGGCTAATAATTTAAAAGCTAAAATCGACAGAATTCCATAAATATTCAATCTACAATCTTCAATATTCAATTGTTCCGGAATGCCATAAACAATCAATATTCTATCTTCAATATATATAAAGGCAACGAATGGATACATCCCGCCTTCTTACCCAAAAACAAATCGACTACTGCATGGAATGCGGCTTGTGTACGGGAAGCTGCCCCATCAGCCGTGAACTGTCTACGTTCTCACCACGCCAGATGATTAAACGGGCCGTGCTGGATCCGGACGGAGGGCTTGTCAGCAGTCGCGAAATCTGGGCCTGCCTGAGCTGTGCCAGTTGCAGCGGACGCTGTCCGGCGGATATTGATTTTCCGGAATTTATCAGTTCGCACCGGCAGCAAGCCCGCCGGGCGGGCAATTATCCCCAGGAAAGCCATCACGGTATCATGCAAGCCATCGCCGGTTTGCAAACCCGGAACCTAAAGCAGCAAAGAACCGGCTGGGCTCAAGAGGCCGGATCATTTCGCGACACCGGGCAATATTTTTATTTTGTGGGGTGTCTGCCTTTTTTCGATGTGGCCTTCCGTTATCTGAATCTGTCTCCGCTGGAAAGCGCCCGCAGCATGCTCACACTGCTCAATAAAATGGGGGTCGAACCGGTCATCAGCGAGCATGAACGCTGTTGCGGCCACGATGCCTTATGGTGCGGTGATCACACCACCTTCCGCAAACTGGCCGAATGGAATCTTGAAATGATTAAAGCCTCCGGTGCCAAAACCGTGCTTTTCAGTTGTCCGGAGGGCTATGTCACCTTTAAAAATTATTACCCCAAGTATTTTGGTGCGCTGCCTTTTGAAGTGCTGCACATGACGGAGTTTCTGGCCCGCGAACTGCCCAATACCGGCTTAACCTTTCGGGCATCTTCTGGCGAGGCAGTCACCTACCATGATCCGTGTCGGCTGGGTCGTCTGGCCGGGATATACGAAGCTCCCAGACAGCTGTTGGCAATGCTGCCGGAAATAAAGCTGCTAGAAATGGAGCGCAGCCGTGAAAATGCGCTTTGTTGCGGGACCAGTGCCTGGATGGAGTGCTCCAGTTATTCAAAAGCAATTCAAACCGAACGGATGCAGGAAGCCATCCAGACCGGTGCCCAAACCCTGATCACGGCCTGCCCCAAGTGCCAGATCCATTTTGCCTGCGCCCAAAGCGGCACGGATATAAACCTTAAGATGGTTGATATTTACACGTATTTAAAGGAAAGATTGGGCGAAAATGAGAAAGATGATGGGTGAGCGGGATGGTTCCGATGGCTTACGGTTCGAAAAATTTCACTCCGGGAATCGAACGGAAATGCTCATCCAGGGTAAAGAGAGAAACCTTATGATGAAGGCATACCTGGGCAATGATGATATCCACAGGGGGTATGGTAATACCTTTTTTGCGCAGGGAAGCATCTAAATCACCGGCTTTGTGCCAGACAGATTCGTCAACCGATAGGCGCATTAAGGCGTCTAACAAGGGCAGTATTTTCTTTCGATCTGGTGGCTGAAGTCCTCGTTTGATTTCAAATAGAACTGGCCCACAGATTAGGATGCGGTCATCATTCAGCAACTTTTGAGTAACCGCAACAATATGGGATGTATTGCCCCGAAATGCATCAATCCATACGGATGTATCCAGCATAATCGACTCGTTGTTACCCGCCATTTCCCTCCCCAATCTCATGCAGCCATTCAGCACGCTTCAAATCCGCCTGGTTGCTTTCCTTTATGGCCTTCTCATTAACAGCAACTGATCCGAGAAGATCCGCGAGTTTTCTCAGTTTTGCCCGCCGAATTTGCTCTTGAACAGCGATGGCCACTGCCGCAGTTTTAGTTTTTGCATCGGTAAATTTCACAAGTTCCCTGACCAGTTTTTCATCCAAAGTAACCGTAGTTCTCATAACAAGTACCTTCATGTTTTATTTAGCTTATTTTGTGTTATTAATTTTCACAAGTCAAGAGAAAATATAACACAGAATTTCGGAAAAAACTGATGGGAAAATCTAGAATGTATTTGGGCTTGATTAATGCATGTCACTGCCAGAGACGCATAAACGATTTAACCGCCCCGAAGGCGCTGGCAATGGCAACACCGGCTCCGCACTTCAAGCGTTTCCAGTCATTGTGGGCCAGCAGGGAACCGGCCGCAAAAAGTGTTCTGAAAGCAGGCTGACCGGAACTGTTCAGGGGGCGAAATGAATCATCAATTTCCACCCCGGCCCGGTTTACCAGGTGTCCCCGGGGGTCCAGGAAGTCCCGGCGGTGCCATTCGGTTCGGTTGCCGGGCTGGTAAACCGGCAAATCGAAAATCGTCTCTTGGATACGAATTCTATCGGCGTGCAATCCCCCGCCGATAAATCGACCGCTCGCCAGAATGATTCCCCGGGAGCGCACGGTTAGCTCGGTGGCGGTTCGACCAATATCGACTTCAAAATAATCGTCCGCCTGGTGCCGCACCGCCAAAACCCGCTTTTGAGAAAGGTACTCAACCCCTTTGGTGCGCAATCCTCTTTCAAAAGCCTCTTTCAGGCGCAAACCGGGTACAGAAGGAGGTATGGTAGGAATTTCGAAGACCGGCACCCCGATCATTTTCTGCAGATCGGACACAACCTCCTGGGTGCGGTAAAGACCTAAAATGGCAGGCAGTCCAACTATTTGGGCGTCTTTTATATGCGGCCGTAACGTGCGGGCTAATTTATCCCGATTTTTAGGCAGAATCAACGCACTGGCCATATGCTCCGTAAAGACTTCGTTGAGGTGGTCGGTATCCGGAAAAGAGACACGGGCGGTCCGCAAATCCGGCCAATCACGCTTCAAAGCCGCTGCAATCTGACGCGCGCTGAATCCCTTCAGACCCCGAATGTCAATCAACAGGCAGGCGGGCTTTTTCTCCAGTGCTTCTACGCCATGCCACATGGTATGCGGAACACAGTAGGTGGACTTGAGATTTCCCAGGGAGGTAATAACGCCGCTGTTTTGATTCATCCGTCTAATATAGGGCAGGCCGGCTTCCTTTAAAAAAGTCAGGATCTCTTCAAAGGCGGTCTGGATGTCTTCTCTGGGCTGCCTGGCATAGGGGTGTTGCGGAATATCCCGCACCAGAGCGTCAATCCCCGCCCAGGGATCGGTCCATGCATGTTTTTCGCCAGCCGGATGTACCCCCAATAAATCCAAAAAGCCGCTGGAAAAATTAATCTCTCCGGTCTGACCGACCTCGACGCAGGACAGGCCCCGGTTGGCCGCAAACAGCGTTGCCGCCAGCCCGGCCAGGCCGGCCCCGATGATGCAGATGTCAGTTTTTATGGTCTCTGAGTTGGACATAGATGCGACGTGCTCTTCCCCGCCATTTTGACGACAAATAGAAAAAATTACAAATCTCAAGCACCAAATTACAAATGGTTCGACAGGCTCACCACCCTGAGCCAAGTCGAAGGGTAAATCTCAAATCCCAATATCCAATTACCGAAACCCATTTTTACCTACTGTGAGGATACCGCTATTTTGATTTTGGTATATAGTCGAGCAGCTAATATCTGGTTCTTATACTACAAAATTATTTTAATATATCATTTAAGACTGTTTGATATTTTGAATTTTTGTCATTGGAATTTATTTGTTATTTGAGATTTGTTATTTGGGATTTAATTTGTATACAGGCCAATTGCGTCATTACTCCAACACTCCAGTACTCCAATACTCCATGAATGATTACGTTTAAAGTTCCAATCCAAAAAAACCGCAATACAGGGCTTCCAGGAGCTCGGCCTGAACAAGTTGTTTTTCCCAAAGCGTGGGGTGCTGTCCTTTCCAGCGCTGGCTGAGAAAACCTCTGAGACTGGTTAAGCTCTCCTCCGCCTCTAATTCACCTTGATCAAACAAATAAGAAGTAACCCGTACGCCGCAAAATGTACCCTGACAGGCGCCTTTGCCGATTCTGCTGCGCAGGGCAATGGCGTTGAGGTCCGGCTGGCCGTTTTGATCACGAATAGAGTCGATTATAGCGTTCACGGCGCTCGTGGGGACCATTTCACATTCACAAAGCAATAAATCTTCCGGTTCATGATGTTTCAGCCACAGTTTGGGGGCCAGTCCCGGTTGGGTCCATTTGGCCGGCTGGCTTAACGCAAGGGGCTGGGTACGGGTTAAGCAAGGATTGGAGACCCCCAGCCGGCGACAGACCAGATCGGCTGTTTTTTCCGCCATTAGACGATAGGTGGTAAGCTTGCCCCCGGAAATCGTTGCAAAGTTTTCAATTCCTTCTTCGCTGTGATCGATCAAAGCAAAACTTCGGCTGACACCGCGATCGTCGGATGCAGATCGCGAGCCAACCAGCGGTCTGACACCGGCATACGCTCGAATATAGCGAACCGTTTCCAAAACCGGGATCATCTGAACGGCTTCGCTCACCATGGTGTCGACCTCTTCGACCGTCGGGTAAATTTGATCCAGGTTGTCTATCCTGATAGACGTGGTCCCGAGGATGGAGACCGTACCGCCGGGGACCAGAATGTCGGCACTGGCGGAAGGACGCAATCGGTTAACAACCCGCTCGGTGATCCGGTTGTGGGTGACGATAAGACTCCCCTTGGAGTATAGGATATCAATGGTTGCTCCCGCCAGGCCGGCCACAACACCGGCCCAGGCACCCGTGGCATTGATCACCTGCCCAGCTTCGATGATTAATTCTTCACCGGTGATGATGTTCTGCAGGCGGGTGGCCCGGATTTTTTGGTTGCTAATTTCAAAGCCCACCACTTTGGTAAAGCGCAACAACGTGCTGCCCAGTTCCTGGGCCTGGGCCATATTTTCCATGGACAGTTTGAAAGGATCAATGGATGCATCCGCTACCATATAGGCAGCAATGATATTATCGGAAAGTGCCGGTTCAAGTTCCCGGGCCTCTTTGATGTCCAGTTCCTGCACCGGAATATGGCATTGGGCGCATAAATGGGGAAAATCGGCCACGTATTTTTCGTCATCGCCCTCAACCGCCACAAACAAACCACCGGTGTCTTCAATACAGTGCGGGGCCAGTTTTTTTAGAAGCGCCCCTTCTTCACGGCATTCCCTTGCGCTGCCCTGATCGGCGAAGACATAGCGACCGCCACTGTGCAACAGTCCATGGTTGGCGCCGGATGCGCCGGCATTGAGATCACGGGATTCAGCCAGTATACATTGGATGCCACGCAGCGCCAGATCCCGGGCAATTCCGGTACCGGTAGATCCTCCGCCGATAATGAGGACTTGGGTGGATAATGTCTTGTTCATAGTTTCTTTTTCGATTAGACTGGCCCCTTTTCAGGCCAGCGGCTGGGCTGAACCCTGCCTGCCCTGCGTAGCCCGAAGGGCGAAGAAGGGAACCTCTGAACCCTGCCTGCCCTGCGTAGCCCGAAGGGCGAAGAAGGGAACCTCTGAATCCTAAACCCCTGGACGGCCACAAATAGCATATCCAAGGACGTTTTTCCATAATTTTAGTCCGCGGATTAGTCATTTTGAATTTTAGTTCATTAATATGACATTTAATTACAACAGCTCAATCAACATCGACAGCCAAATGTCGGCAGGGCGCCACTAAGAGCTTGAAATTATATCCATAACTTCCTGAGCCATCTTTTTTTATATTCAACTGTTCGACGTTCTCTGAATTAGACCGAATTCGATAAAATTTTGGCTTGCTAGAAATTTCAAATGATGTTATCGAAAAAAGATTCATTCTATCCCTCTAAATTATTGAGGTGATTAATAGTTGCTTAACCTGCCACATCAAACAACTCGGAAATAATATCCCGAGGCGGCGAAGTCGGCCATTCCATTCCCGCTGAAGACGGGACAATCGACATACCTGGATTTTCGGTTAAAGCCCTTAATTAAATAATGGAGACGCCTCATGGGCCTGTCGCTGAAGAATATCGACAAAATCGTCGGCCGCGAAACCCATCTCAGAGATATCAGCTTTGAGTTTGAATCCGGATCCCGCAATGTACTGCTGGGGCGAACCCTGGCCGGCAAAACTTCGTTGCTGCGCATAATGGCCGGCATTGATCGACCCACGCAAGGCAAGGTGCTGATCGACGGCCGGGATGTTACCGGTGTATCGGTACGCAAACGCAGTGTGGCCATGGTCTACCAGCAGTTCATCAATTACCCGTCTCTGACCGTTTATAAAAACATCGCGTCCCCGCTTAAAGTCAGTGGTGCGGCTAAAGCCGAAATCGACCGGCGGGTTCGTGAAACAGCTGAAATGCTGCATCTTGAGGATTTACTCGATCGTCTGCCGGCCGAACTCAGTGGCGGGCAGCAGCAGCGCATTGCCATCGCCCGTGCCCTGGTAAAAGACGCCCAGCTGCTCCTGTTGGATGAACCGTTGGTCAATCTGGATTATAAATTGCGCGAAGAGCTGCGAATTGAGCTCCAGGAAATTTTCGAACATCGCGAGGCAATTGTTGTCTACACCACCACGGAACCGACCGAGGCCCTGATGCTGGGGGGCAATGTAGTGGTCATTGACGAAGGGCGGATTCTGCAAACCGGTCTCACGCCCGCCGTCTATCACAATCCTGCGACCACCAAAGTTGCGGAAGTATTCAGTGACCCGCCCATCAACTATCTGCCGTGCACGGTCCAGGAGGATACAGCATCCTTGGGTGAAACTATCGAAGTTCCGTTGACCAACCATCTGCAATCACTGCCTGCCGCGCAATATATTTTCGGTGTCCGCTCCAATCACCTGTCTCTGAACCGAACCAGGGCCGAAGACACGGAAATCCGCACAAAAGTTGAATTGGCGGAAATCAACGGTTCTGAAACCTTCATTCATGTCAACTACGACAGCTCCCGGTTGGTGGTGCAGGCAGACGGTATACATCCCCATCGGATGGGTACGGAAGTTTCCATTTATGTCAATCCGAGTAACTTCTTCGTGTTTGATGAAGCGGGTGTCTTGGTTGCATCACCAACCGGAACACCCTTGAGCAGCGGTTAGGTCCTTGGTTGCTATTCATATGCATTTTGCGGCTCCGCCAAGGCGAAGTATTGGGATATTTTCATTATCTTGTAACGATTGAATATTTTCGGTTGAATATTGAATATTTAAGCCTCCGGCTCGGAGAGGGATTCTTTCCATTTTTAAAAGGACGGAGCGAAACGACATCCACAAATATTCAATTTGCAATTCTCCGCCTCCGGCGGATCAGGGTTAGGATAGGAGATCGGTATGGCGCGCATCGAATTAAATGAGATCGCCCACAGCTATTTAAAAATCCCAAAAGATGAATCAGATTATGCGCTCAAACGCATTCATAACGAATGGGACGACGGTGGTGCTTACGCTTTACTCGGCCCTTCCGGCTGCGGTAAAACCACCCTGCTCAATGTTATATCCGGTTTGTTAATACCCAGCAAGGGACGCGTATTATATGACGGTAAGGATGTCACGGATCTGCCGCCGGAAAAGCGCAATATCGCCCAGGTATTTCAATTCCCGGTGCTTTACGACACGATGTCGGTTTTCAATAATCTGGCTTTTCCTTTGCGTAACCGCGGGGTTGAAGAAAGCGAAGTTAAAAAACGGGTCCTGGAAGTTGCCGATATTCTCGACCTGACACCTTTTCTTAATAAGAGAGCTTCCGGATTGGCGGCCGATGCCAAACAAAAAATATCATTGGGCAGGGGTTTGGTCAGGAGCGATGTGGCGGCCATTTTATTCGACGAACCGCTGACGGTAATCGATCCCCATCTGAAGTGGCACCTGAGGCGCAAACTCAAAGAAGTCCATGATCAACTGAAATTGACCCTGATTTACGTGACCCATGATCAGGTGGAGGCCCTGACATTTGCCGACCAGGTCATGGTCATGTACGAAGGGGAGCTAGTCCAGATCGGTACGCCCCAGGAGCTTTTTGAAAATCCCGAGCATAAATTCGTCGGCTTTTTTATCGGCAGCCCCGGGATGAATTTTATAGGCTGCACCCTGGATGGCAATATCGCCCGGGTGGATGGGGCCGGCATCGAGTTGGATGACCACACGGCGGCATTGGGGCAAAAAGCCCAGGGAAAAATGGAGCTTGGCATTCGCCCGATGTACCTGGAGGTCCACACTGAGTCCGTTAAAGGTGGTATACCGGCAGCGGTAAAATCAGTGCAAGATCAGGGCAGTTTCAAAATCCTGACCGTAAGCATGGCCGGCAACACCTTACGCGCCCGACTGCCCGAAGACCAAGCCGTGCCGTCAAATGAAGCCTGGCTTCGCTTTCCGCCTCAATGGACCAAACTGTTTGCTGACGGACGTCTGGTGAACAAGTAGTCAAACATTGAAAATTGAAGATTGAAAAATGAATATTTAAGGAATTTTATCTTTTTTATGTTTGATGCGGATATTTTTATTTAAGATGCTCATCTTACAGGATTCCACCAATAATCAATCTGCAATCTTCAGTTGCTTGGAATTAGCGAAAATATCTCAGAAGGACTTATTTGGCAGAATAAGCACCAAAATAACTAAACCCAGAAAGGTGGGAGCATTACTGTGGAAAAGTGGGAAAACAACAAGGCCTGGTTTCTGGTTCTACCGGTATTTATCATCGTCGCCTTCAGTTCCATCCTCCCGATCATGACGGTGGTTAATTATTCGATCCAGGACATCTGGGGACCGGGGCAGAGCGTCTTCGTCGGCACCGAGTGGTACAAGGAGATGTTGACCAACCATCGCCTGCACGACGCCTTGTGGCGTCAATTTCTATTCTCCGGGCTCGTGTTGTTGATTGAGATGCCGCTCGGCATACTGCTGGCCCTGGCAATGCCGAAACGCGGCTGGGGTGTCAGCGTCTGCCTGGTGACGATGTCGCTTCCGCTGCTCATTCCCTGGAATACGATCGGGACGATTTGGATCATCTTTACCCGGCCGGATATCGGTCTGTTCGGTGCGGCCGTCAACCAATTTGTAGAATTCGATCACACCGCACGACCGCTTGATGCCTGGATTACCCTGATGTTGATGGAGGTCTGGCATTGGACCCCGCTGGTTGCCCTGCTGGCCTATGCCGGGCTGCGGGCGATCCCCGAGGCCTATTACCAGGCCGCCAGGATTGACGGCGCCTCGACCTGGTCGACATTCTGGTACATCCAGCTGCCGAAAATGCGCGGCGTACTCACCATCGCCTTTTTGCTGCGCTTCATGGACAGTTTTTTGATCTACGCCGAGCCTTTCGTGTTGACCGGAGGCGGTCCCGGCAATTCGACCACATTCCTTTCCATTTATCTGGTCAAGATCGCCCTCTTACAATTCGACCTGGGACCGGGCGGGGCATTCTCGCTCATCTACTTTGTCATCGTACTGCTGTTCAGCTATATGTTTTACCAGGCACTTCAAAGAGTCGGACGAGGAGAGAAGGTATGAAAGTAAAGAAAAAAACAATCGGCCTGGCCATCTATTTTGGGCTGCTGTTGATGCCGATCTACTGGATGCTTAACATGTCATTGCGGACCAACGCCGACATCCTCGGGTACTTCGCTCTTTACCCTAAGGATATAACACTGGCCAACTACATAAAAATTTTCACGGATGCATCCTGGTACTCCGGTTATATTAATTCCATCATCTATGTCAGCATCAATACGGCAATCTCTTTGTTAACGGCACTGCCGGCTGCCTATGCATTTTCACGCTACCGGTTTCTCGGGGACAAGCACATGTTTTTCTGGTTGCTCACCAACCGCATGGCACCGGCGGCGGTTTTCGCACTGCCCTTTTTCCAGCTGTATTCTTCAGTCGGTCTGATGGATACGCATATTGCGGTGGCCCTGGCACATTGTTTGTTCAACGTGCCGCTGGCGGTGTGGATATTGGAAGGCTTTATGTCAGGGATTCCCAAAGAGATTGATGAAACTGCTTTTATCGACGGGTATAGCTTCCCGCGTTTCTTCATCACGATCTTTATCCCGCTGATCAGGGCCGGCGTCGGCGTGACGGCGTTTTTCTGCTTTATGTTCAGCTGGGTCGAGCTGCTGATTGCCCGGACCCTGACGGTAACGGATGCCAAACCCATCGCGGCAATCATGACGCGCACAATCAGCGCGACCGGTCTTGACTACGGTCTGCTGGCAGCGGCCGGTATGCTCACGATTGTTCCGGGTATGCTGGTGATCTGGTTTGCACGCAATCATATGGCCAAAGGCTTTGCCCTGGGAAGAGTGTAAATAAATATTGAAAATTGATTATTGATTATTCAATCTTCAATTTTCATTATTCAATTATCACCGGAGGTGAGGATGACACTGACGCTAACATGGATGGAATGGACACTTCCGACAGCGATTTTTTTCAGCACCATTTTCCTGATCCTGGTTGCCATGACGATATGGCAAACCGTATCGCCCTCCATCGAACGTCGCGGTTTTCTGCCGATTCCGACCACACCGGGTGACCGGCTTTTTATAGGGTTGTTAGGCAGTGCGTACATTTTTCTCGCATGGCTCGGATTGACTGATTTTGCGCTTTGGATTATGCTTCCCATTGCCTTGTGCTGGATGATCGTTGTGATGCGGTGGGGGTGATAGAAATTGAAGATTTTCGATTGAAGATTGAAGATTTATGGTCCGCCGTTAGCGGATCAATTAAATAAAAACAAAAATTGCAAATCGCTTAACCAGCAAAATAATAACTAAAAATGCGTAGCATTATATAATTAATCCGCCGGAGGTTCGATCAAACTGCTTTCTTCAGTTTTCTAAGAACAATCGACAACCCTGAAAGTTCTATTATCAGGGCGGATTAATTAGGTCCAATGACGTCCGGCGCTAATGGCCTTCTCGCCGGCAATTTAGACCTTAAACCAAAAAACAACAATTGAAGGCCGACGTTTGGAGGTGTCCCTATGAGAGGATTTATATCGAAGAAGAGAAACAGGATGATGCTTCTGGCAGCGGTTCTGGCCGTATTGTTTGCGTTTTTTGCAGGTACTGCGAGCGCGGATATGGCAGCCGCCAAGAAGTGGGTGGACGAGGAATTTCAACCGTCGACTTTGAGCAAAGATGAACAGATGAAAGAAATGGAGTGGTTCATCAATGCCGCCAAGCCCTTCAAGGGTATGGAGATCAAAGTCGTCTCCGAAACCATCCCGACCCACGAATACGAGTCGAAGGTGCTGACCAAAGCTTTCTTAGAGATTACCGGAATAAAAGTCACCCATGACCTGATCCAGGAAGGTGATGTCATTGAAAAGCTGCAGACACAGTGGGCCTCCGGCAAGAATGTTTATGACGCCTATATTAACGACTCCGACTTGATCGGCACTCACATGCGCTACGGGTTTGTGGTTCCGCTGGACGACTTTATGAAGGGTGAAGGCAAGGACGTAACCCTGCCCACACTGGACGTGGATGATTTCATGGGCAAATCTTTCACCACCGGACCGGACGGCAAGCTCTATCAGCTGCCGGACCAGCAGTTTGCCAACCTCTATTGGTTCCGCTACGATTGGTTTAACCGTGCGGATTTTAAAATGAAGTTCAAAGAAATCTATGGCTACGAGTTGGGTGTGCCGGTCAACTGGTCGGCCTACGAGGACATTGCCGAGTTTTTTAGCGAGCATATCCAGGAAATCGACGGTAAAGCCATCTACGGTCACAATGACTACGGCAAGAAGGCCCCGGACCTGGGCTGGCGTTTTACCGATGCCTGGCTGTCCATGGCCGGTGCCGGTGACAAGGGCATTCCCAACGGCAAACCTGTTGATGAATGGGGTATCCGGGTCGAAGGCTGCCGCCCCGTAGGGGCGAGCGTGGCGCGCGGCGGCGCCGCCAACGGACCGGCCGCCAAGTATTCGCTCAACAAGTACATGTCATGGCTGCGCAAATACGCGCCGCCGGGTGCTCTCGGGATGGATTTTTACACCTACCTGCCGGTCCTGGCCAAGGGTCATGTGGCCCAGCAGATCTTCTGGTACACAGCCTTCGTCCCGACCATGGTTGCGCCGGGCCCGACGGTCAACGCGGACGGTACACCCAAATGGCGCATGGCTCCCTCGCCCCACGGACCCTACTGGGAAGAAGGGATGAAGCTGGGCTACCAGGATTGCGGGTCCTGGACCCTGATGAAGAGCACGCCCCTGGATCGACGCAAGGCCGCCTGGCTCTTCGCGCAGTTCTGCGTGGCCAAGACGACATCGCTGAAGAAGACCCACGTGGGCCTGACGCCCATCCGCGACAGCGATATCAATCACGAGTCATTTACCGAGCGCGCACCCAAGCTCGGCGGGCTGGTGGAGTTTTACCGCAGCCCGGCCCGCGTCGCCTGGACGCCGACCGGGACTAATGTGCCCGATTATCCGAAGCTGGCACAGCTGTGGTGGCAAAATGTCGGCGAGGCGGTTTCCGGTGAAGTCACCGTCAGCACGGCCATGAACAATCTGGCCCGCGAGCAGGATCGGGTGCTGCAGCGTATCGAGCGCTCGGGTACCCAGGGCGAATGCGGTCCGAAGCTGAACCCCGAGAAGGACGAGTCCTACTGGCTGAGCCAGCCCGGCTCGCCCAAGGCCAAGGTCAATGAAAAGCCGCAAGGTGAGACGGTCGACTACGACGGTCTGCTTCAGGCCTGGCGCGAAGGACGTGTAAAATAGCTGTAATTCACTCCGGGCAGTGTGCCAATCGGTTATTATAACTGCATATGTACCTGCCCGGAAGAAAATGATAGATATTATACCATGAGGGGTTAAAGCGAATGCTTTAGCCCCTCGACTTTTTGAGACATTAATCATACCATCATGATTGCTGAAACATCTTACATTCCCGTTCAATATATGGTATTCATTATTGGTATCCGGTATTTACGGGGGCTTAAATACGCCAGCCTGAGTATCTGACATAAGATAATAAAAGAAAATATAAAATATGCGCAGCATAAAGTAATTAATCCGCCGGACCTTCGATCTAACGACTTTCTTCAGTTTTCAAAGAACAATTTACAACCCTAAATGTACTATTTTGCAGTGCGGATTAATTACGGCGAAAGGAGAGCAACCATGGCCAAATATGTGGGTGCCCTGGACCAGGGTACGACCAGCAACCGTTTCATCATATTTAATCACAACGGTCAGATCGTCGGTTGGGAACAAAAAGAGCATGAACAGATATTTCCGCAGCCGGGCTGGGTGGAACACAATCCCCTGGAAATCTGGCAAAACACCCGGGAGGTTATCCAAAGCGCTCTCTTTAAAACAGGAATCACCGGTTCGGACCTGGTCGCCATCGGCATCACAAATCAGCGCGAAACCACCGTGATCTGGGATAAGAACACCGGCCGGCCATATATGAACGCCATCGTTTGGCAATGCACCCGCACCGACAAAATCTGCCAAGAATTAGAACGCGAGCAGGGCCAAAATCGCTTCCGTGATAAGACCGGGCTTCCCATTGCCACGTATTTTGCAGGACCAAAAATAAAATGGATTCTGGACAATGTCTCTGAAGCACGCACAGCAGCCGATAAAGGTGAGGCCCTTTTCGGAACCATGGAAACCTGGCTGATCTGGTGGCTGACCGGTGGACCCGACGGCGGATCTCATGTGACGGACGTCACCAATGCCAGCCGTACCATGCTGATGGATTTAACTTCGCTGCAGTGGGACCCGGAAATACTTGATGCCCTGAATATCCCGCCCCAGATTCTGCCTCGCATCGTACCCTCCAGCGACAGCCGCACCTGGGGCACAACCCTTGAAGACGGACCGCTGGGGGCTGCCATACCGGTCTGCGGTGCACTTGGCGATCAACAGGCCGCATTGGTAGGACAAACCTGCTTTGACCAGGGCGAAGCCAAAAACACCTACGGTACCGGTTGCTTTATGCTGCTGAATACCGGTCACACGCCCGTACCCTCCCGCCATGGCCTGCTCACCACCCTGGGTTATCAAATCAATGATCAGCGTCCGGTATACTGCCTGGAAGGTTCGATTGCGATTACCGGAGCGCTGGTGCAGTGGCTGCGGGATAACCTGGAATTGATTTCCAGTGCTCCGGAAATAGAGGAATTGGCCGCCACCGTAGAAGATAACGGCGGAGCCTATTTTGTCCCCGCCTTCTCCGGACTGTTTGCCCCCTACTGGCGTTCAGACGCGCGCGGCGTGATTGTGGGCCTGACCCGCTTTGTCAACCGGGGTCACATCGCCAGGGCCGTCCTGGAAGCCAGCGCTTATCAAACCCGCGATATTGTGGAGGCCATGAACAAGGATTCCGGTGTGGCACTCACCAATCTAAAAGTGGATGGTGGTATGGTGGGCAATGAAATGCTGATGCAGTTTCAATCCGATATCCTGAACGTGCCGGTCATACGCCCTGAAGTTTCGGAAACCACCGCATTAGGCGCCGCTTATGCCGCCGGCATGGCGGTCGGGTATTGGTCCGGCGCTGAAGAGTTGCGCAAAAACTGGGCCGTCGATAAAACCTGGCAGCCCGCCATGGAATCCAGCGTCAGGGAGAAATACTACCGGGAGTGGAAAAAAGCGGTCGATCGGACTTTTGACTGGGTTAATTAATCCGTCCTGTAAAATAGCACATTGAGGTGGTTTATTATCTTTGAAATACTGTAGAAATTGGGCTGATCATTGGCCTGCGGATTAATTAGTTTATTGAGTTGAATAGTTAATTTGGTTGATACGTCCGTTCTCTGTGTGAATCCACTCAGCCATGGGAACGGTGGCCGGCCCTGCTATACAGTCGTAGATGGTACATACATCGTTGCCGTCGACAAATTGGCGATGTACTTCACCCATCGCCATATTCGGGCCGACCATATTTAGCAACGTCGACACGAAAACTTCCCGGTTGTCGAACTGCTCCATTGACCCGATGAAACTGAAATGGTCCGGGTCGAGCAGCTCGATGTCAAACTGACCGCTTTTCCATTCGCCGTTTCGCCATCCTGTATAGTAGGCATCCACTAATTCTTTTGCTGTAAGTGCCATTAGATTCTCCTTTCTCAAATTCCGTTAGGTACTTCTCAAATTATACATTTATCCCTATTGGGATTTATGAGCTAACGTTTAATAGATTAATAGGAATAAAATCCGACTTTATATCTGTTGCAATAAGCGATATTTGTTGAGATAGGCTTTCAGCCGCGATTAGCTCGAGCAGGCCAACACACAGAATCATAGTTGAAAGCCAATCCTATCAACGATTATAGTTAACGCAACAGTTTGGAGATAAAATATCAAGAATTCAATAATCGTTTTGGGCTTAGAGTTCCGAATCCCAATAACGAATAACCAATAACTATTTTCTCAGCGTTGATTGCTCTCAACTGAACCTAGAACCCAGAACCCTGAACCCTTGAACGGATATGGCAGATTGGGACAGGTGCGTTGATACGGAATATCAGCGCCCACAAACTCATGCCATTCGTCCTTTGTCAGGTTGTACCGCACTTTCTGACAGACCGTCTCAGCCAGACCTTTGGTGGCCAGCCATAATAGCCGTTGAATGTTCGGTATTGGATGTTTGTTTTTTGTTATTGATGTTCCGGCTTTCTTATGAGACGTACAATTCAGAAGTTTAAAATCATTTTTTCGAAAACGTTCAGCCACCAAGAGCCGAAGACACGAAGAAAGAATGACCAAACTATTGCATTAAAAAATAAAATAGACAGCATCTGATTCAATGGCAAGAAACGGGTCCTGATTCAAAGGACCCGCCTTCGCCTGGCTACAGCGTGGCTGGACCGCACCCGGACCGGTTTTCGTCAATGATTCAATAGCCTATCGAATATCTTCAAACGTCACAAGCTAGTGAAAATATCCCGCTACAATATTTTAGCCTTTAATTGCACAAAAATACCGATTAGGCTGATAAGGAGGCTTACATGCTGAAAGTCAAATTCTTTCTGAACCTGCCCAACGGCAAGCCATGAAAGCATTTTAAAAAAATGACGCCCAGGTTGGGCCAAAAATACGAGATTGCGATAGAGACGATTTCGAAAGCCAAAGAAGAATACATGACCGATGAGTACTTTGAGATAGATCTACCGGTGGCCCCGGCCGTAATGGTAGCCGATGAGATTGTGGTGGAAGGCACCGACGTCTCAGAACACGAACTCGAAAAGGTCATTTGCAGGTACCTGAATCTGCCTGAACCGGAAGCATCCGGGAAGGGTTTCTTCGGTCGGACCAGATAAACCTGTAAAATTAAGCCGTTATGACGTTAGGTTTTTACTTGCAATCAATCATTGTTGAAATTGGAATACGGTCAGTAGAAAGCATGAAATCGGCGGGGATAAATCAAATGAAACTCTATAGATGCTTCATTAGTCTAATCCTTTTGTTCCTCGTGGCCGCCTGCACCGGTCCCACTGTACGTGAGGAGTATCCGGAACCGGAGCCGAGTTCCGCCTCTGAACCCGGACAGGATGGACCTTTGGCCGACCTTGAAACCGCATTCGCGAAAACGCATGGATCCCAAAAGTCCGGTTTTCTGCTGCTGGAAAACAACACCGAAGCGCTCAAATGGCGACTGGCTCTGATCGATGAAGCCAGGTACTCTCTGGATGTGCAGTATTATCTGTGGTACGACGATGACAGCGGCAACTTGATTCTAAAACGAGTTTTGGATGCTGCCAAGCGCGGCGTCAGGGTGCGTTTGATTGCCGACGGCATCCTTTTGATCGGCAAGGGTAAAAATCTTGCCGCTCTCGAAACCCACCCCAATGTTGAAGTCCGCATATTTAATCCTTTTGAACAAAAGCGGCTGGGGGGGAAAAAAAAGACCCACCAGAACCTGGAGCGCTTTAATTATCGCATGCACAATAAAATCATGGTGGCCGACAATCGGATGACGATATTGGGCGGGCGCAATCTTGGGAATGATTACTTTGGATTGAATTACCCCTACAATTTCCTTGATCTGGATGTTCTGGGCGTGGGCCCGGCGGCTCGTCTGATGTCTAATATTTTCGATCACTTCTGGAACAGCAAGTGGGTCGTTCCCGGCTATGCCTACGCCTATGATGTACCGCAAGGCCTGATGCAGGAATTGGAGCAATCCCTGAACCAGTTCCTCCAACAATCCGAAGTGCTGCAGCATTTTCCCTTAGATAGGCAAAATTGGACAGACCGCCTGGCATCTCTGACGAAACAACTTCATCCGGGAGTCAGCAGTAAAGTCTATGACAAATTAGAAGAAGAGGTTATTTCACAAAGGATGGCCTTCGAACTTCCGGAATTCACGAAAACCGCGCAAAAAGAACTTTTGATCAACAACGCGTATTTGATACCGGATGAGGAAATGCTGGTCAACGCAAGCAAGCTGGTAAAACAGGGCGTCAAATTTCGAATTATTACCAACTCCCTCGCCTCCCAGGACGTTCCGGCCGTCAACAGCCATTACGGTCCCATGCGCAAGCCTATTCTGGAGACCGGCGCTGATCTCTATGAACTGCGACCGGATGCCGATATCAAAACTGAAGTCGATACGGCGCCCGTAGTTTCAGGATTTGTCGGCCTGCATACCAAGGCTGCTGTCGTCGATCGATCCCGCGTATTTATCGGCTCGTTCAATCTTGATCCGCGCAGCAGAAATATCAATACGGAGATGGGAATTTTGATTGACAGCCCGGAGCTGGGCGAGGAACTGGCAGATCGGATAGAATACTTAATGCAGCCCGCAAACTGCTGGCAGGTGCAGCTGGATGAAGACGGCAACCTCATCTGGGTGTCTCATGATGGTAAGCTGAAAAGGCAACCGGCCCAGAGCTTCTGGCAGCGGGTACAGGATGTGTTTTTTAAGATCTTTCCGAAGGAATACTTCTAATGAATTGAATATTGAAGAATGAATATTGAAGATTTACGGAATTCTGTCGATTATATCTCGATGGCAAGTATATATACTCATAATTATGATAGAATGAGCAATTGAAACTATATATGAGGAATCATAATATACAAATTTTGTCCGGAGGGCTGGAGAATTTTGTTTTCCGAAGGCCGACCTTTAAATTCTTTAAAATTCGATGGTCATCTCGCTCTAACGGAACCTCGCAACGCAAAGCAATTTAAGACATATCCTCAGCGTCCTATGCACCTTCGCGGTGAGAAATTAATTTTACGGTATACCTAATTTCAACAGTAATCCGCCTCTGACAAGGATAGGTTTCGTTCCATTTTACAAACGACAGAGCGAAGCGACATCCATAAATATTCAATCTACATTCTACAATCTTCAATTCCGGCTAGTCCGCCTCCATAGGATTTGTCCTTCTGCTTTCGTCATTCTTACCCATTATCATTGACAAAGCCTTTACATACATCGGGCACTTTGATCTTTGAAATGCCCGGAATCAGGGTTTTGGTGCTGACAACTCCCGGCAATTGGCGCACCTTTTCATGCACGAACTGGGAAATAATCTCAGCATCCGAGCTGAGCAGATCACGCGTCAGCACGACTTTTACGACCAGATCCACATCGCCGTGCACGGAATGAACCTCTTTGACTTCCGCCTGTTCAAAAAGTTTATCCATGAGTTTAATCTCTTTACTGGCTTGAACGTTCATTAGAATAATAACGTTGATGCCCTGTTTCATTTCCGGGTATTCTGCGCCCTTTAAATCTTTCATTTTGTTGCGAAACTCCTCCATATGTTTGGGAACCAGTTTATCGATGCCAATACCGTACTGTCTTTTGCGGCCTTCTTTCCACTGATGAAACGTAATGTAAGAAAATAGATCGTCAATGGTCCGCCCGGGAAAAGAGTCTACCAATCGGCTCCTTTTAATAATCGCACAAAGGGGGCGATATACGGTTTTTAACCAGTCCAGGGCTGCCTCATCAAAGGCGCCCTTCTCTTCCCCCGCTCCCTGAAGATATTCCTGGTGTTCTGATATCTGCTCGAGCAAATAGCCGTATTGACTGACTTCGGTCAGGTTGATTTCGGCCGGCAGCCGGGTGCGGTCGGCAAATTCAGCTCGCTCGCGATACAGGACGTTTTGCAGGGTGTTTTTTGATGGAATGAACTCCTCAATATGCGCCAGGATTTCATCGTGCCCGAGCTCCTTGGCAGCTGCAATCCGGTGGTTTCCATCCAGCACATAGAATTCATCTTTGATTTCAAAAAGTTTTACCGGTCCCAATGTCCGGCCTTGCCGCATGGCCTTCTTAATCCGCTCCAGTCTCTCTGATGGCACAGCGGGCTTAAACCGGAATCGGCCGTCAAAATCCTTGTACCGGCCGACACTGCCCACAATCCGGTCTAACGGTACCGATCGAATTCCGCGATCCCGGTGGTCAAAGGCGGCCTCTTTTTGCTGCTGATCCCTGAAGCTTTTGACTTCGTAGGTCTCTTTTTCTTGCCGACCGGTACGGGTCCGGTTATTTCGCTTGCGGGCCAGTTTCGATTTCCAGAATGTTATACCCATACGTGTTCACCACCTTGGTTGCATCAACAACGGTTACCCGCTCGGAGGGGTCGGAAAAGTGCCTGTGAATGTGCCCGTGGATAAAAAAATCCGGCTGATACTTGTCAATCAGCCAGCGAAAGCTTCTAAATCCCCGATGGCAGAGATCTTCTGAATCGTGCACATGACGCGGGGGAGCATGCGTGACGACAACATCAAGACCTCCCTGCCACCAGAGTGCTGGCCGCAGCCGCCGAATTATACCACGCATCTGGCTCTCAGTATACTGATAAGGCCCGCCATTGTACCAGCGCGAGCCCTCCAGTCCCAGAAAGTTTAATCCCTTAATGCGCTCCAGCCTGCCGTGCAGATCGAAACCGCCCTGGGGCAGTTTATCTTTGTATCGAATATCGTGGTTGCCGCCCACAAAATAAAGAGGTGCGTTGAATACATGGACCAGACGCGAAAGATACTCCGGCGGTAGATCACCACAGGAGACAAGGACATCAATCCCTGTAAAAGGCTCGGTGCCGGCATGCTGGTGCAGCATCGGATCCACCGCATCCGATACCGACAATAATTTTATTTTCTTCAGATTTTTCAATGAATCACACTATTCGATCTTTGGTGCCGCCCTATATGTGCATAATAGGTGTCATAATATTATGTCACAAACCGGTAAAATGCAAACCTACAAATAGCAATTGCAGTCTGATTTCTCAGCCGCCGGATGACACCCACTGAACATCTTCAACATTGAGTTTGGCAAGCTTCATGTGGCTGTAGAAACCGAGAAATCGTTGCCACGTCCAGAGTTTGTCATTCGTATGCCAGTTGCTTCCCGGATAAGGATAATGCGGTTCGTGCCGATCGTATGTCTAATCATTAAACGCGGGCAACAGTTCAATTAGCGCAGATTCAGGAACAAATTTCTGGTGATTACTTCCTGCTGCCATGGACTTTACCTCCTTTCATGCAAAGATTTTACTAGCTAAATTTTGACTTATTAACCTGAGGAATTAGTTTATAATAATGGCGTGTGGATAATTTGCCACAAGCTTCCAATTACTTGAATTTTCAATTTAAGGAGATCAAAATGATAAAGGTATTGGTAACATATAAAATAAAATCGGATCGGGTAAGGGAAAACGAAGAACTGGTAAAAGCCGTATATGATGAATTGCGGCAAAACAATGACCCCGACATCCATTATGCCACATTCAAATTGGATGACGGGCAAACATTTGCGCATATTGCATCTTTCGCTTCGCCTGAGAAGCAGGCCGAATTGACGGAGTCAACATCTTTCCAGGCGTTTAGAGAAAATCTGCCGGACCGGTGTGAGATGCCGCCCAATCCTCAAAAACTCAATGAAATTGACTCCTACAATTTTGTATAACACCTGAATCCGGAAATAATTTCGGGGACGGCATTGACGCGATCGAGTACACCAACGAGGATATTCCCAGCAATATCCGGCAGCGGGTGGTGGAATTAGGGCTGTGTTTGGCATTGACACACAAGGCTATCTCGCCTATATTCCACCTCTGAGCATGTCGATTCTCATCACCTCACCCTAAACCAATTTAGATCGCGTAATGGTGTCTTTCGCACGCGCCGTGATCGGGGTATCGGAATTGGTACTAATTATTACCGTACGCCATCCGTGACCATGAAACCAAAGCACCCATCGTGATCCCAAGCTCGCGCGAAGGCGAGTGATTCCATGAGCGAACTTCGAAAACCCCGCAAGAAGAAGACAACGAATCAAAAGGCAATGCCGATTAACGTCGATCCCGCTGGGGAGGACGAATCAAAGGTGCCACCGACATCCGAATCGGCCATCGAGATCGAGGCCGTTCAATCTAAAGACGACGAGCGTCGGTTATCGAGTGCCGTTGACGAAAACGCGCACAAAGAGTTTCTCAAATCCGTACCTTACTTCCGTCAGAGTTCGACGGATATGCCCGAGCGATTCCTCCCTGAACTCGCGCACATCGCGATTCTCGATCAGGGCCGCGAGGGTGCTTCCGTCGGCTTCGCACTGGCCGCTTTGATCAACTTACTCCGCAACGAACGGGGAGAACGCGACCTGGTCAGTGCACGAATGCTCTACCAGATGGCGCGACAGTACAGCGGACTGCCGCCGGATGTAGCAGGCGCTTACCTGTGGAGCGGATTCCTCGGCTGGCAGCGTCACGGTGTTTGCTTGGACGCCCTGTGGCCCTACCGGCCGGACAGGCCAGGGGCCCTCACCGAAGCCGCCAAGGATGCGGCTCTGAAAATGAAACCGGAGAAGATCGAGCGGGTCGAGCCGCACGCAGACGACGTCCGGGCAGCCGTGCATGAACGCCATGGCGTTGTCCTGGCCGCGAAGATGCATGATGGATGGATGGATGTGCATGGACCGGAAGGCCTCATCAAACCGGTTCCCGGGACGAGTCAGAGCGCCCGTCATCCTGTACTCGCCATCGGCTACACCGAAAAAGGTATCCTGGTCCAGAACTCGTGGGGAGTGGGCTGGGGTGGTCCCAATTTGGACGGCACCGTTTATGCCGGCTGCGCCATCTGGCCGATCGAGGACTTTGAGAACAACGTGGTCGAGGCCTGGACCGCACAGATCCCCGGGGGTGTCCTGCCGGAAAAATTCCGTGAGGAACGCGGTCGCCGGGCGGGCTATCTGCCGGACAGCGTAGCGGGCGTCGACCGCCTCAACATCGGCCGGGAGGTGGAGTCGCTGTCGATGGTTGTCGCCTCACGCGATGTCAACCCGCCTCTCGCCATCGGTCTATTTGGTGACTGGGGCGTTGGGAAAAGCTTCTTCATCAAGGAGATGCAAGGAAAACTCAAGGCTTTCGCGGACGAGGCCCGACGCATTGAGAAACTGCGCGATGATATGGACAAAAGCTCCGACGGCTTACCCAACAAAAACGCCCTGCAGGAGCCGGCCTTCTGGTCCGACATTGCGCAGATTGACTTCAACGCCTGGCACTACATGGATCAAAACCTGTGGGCCAGCATCGTCGTGCGCATCTTCGACGGTCTCGCCGAGCACGTAGCGCACAAGAAAAAGGGCATCGTCCACAAGGAACGCGAGGACCTTCTCAAGCGCATCGAGCAGAAGAACGAGCAGATCCGCATCCTCGAGCAGGCACGAGCCGAGGTCAATGAGTCCATAAACAACAACCAACGCGAGCTTGGGGAGATCGACCGGCAGATCGCGGCAAAGGAGCGGACATTGGCGGGTCTCGACTTCGGCTCGCTGGCCTTGAAACGCTGGAAGCAGTTCGTCGAAAGCAACGGCACCTTACGCAAGACGGCCGATGATCTCGGCCTACCCGAAACGATCGAGGCTTTCGCGGACCTCCAGGCCGGCATCACCGAAGCCAAATCCGAGGCCGCGGTCGTCCGGGCGCGGTTTGCGGCGCTGACATCGGAGGGCAAGCCGGCGTTGCGCCTGCTGCTGCTGCTCGGGATCCTCGTGGGTGGAACGCTTGTGGGTCTCCTCGTTATCGATCAGATCACGGTCAAGAATTTCCTCACCAAGGCGTTGGGGGTCATCGCCAGTGCAGTCACCTGGGCCGGCGGAGTCGCGGCAAGTGCCGCCCAACTGCTCAAGGGTGTGAACGCACGGATTCGTCAGGTTCGCGAGTCGTTCGACAATATCGTCCACGATGAGACCCAGGAAGAGCGCAACCAGCGCGACGCGGCGCTGCAAGAACTGAGCGATCTGACCAGCCGGCGCCTGACTATGGACGACGATCTGGCGAATCAGAGAAAAGAGATCGCAGCTTTAGAGAAACAGCTCGAAGATCTGCGCGTGGGACGCCGCCTGTACAGCTTCATTCGGCAGAGGGCTGAGAGTGCGGAATACCGGGACAAGTTAGGCATCATCGCAAGGATAAGGGAGGATTTCCAGACACTTAGTGAGTTGCTGGCAGAAAACTCCCAGGAGAAGCGCAACAGATGGCGGACGGACGGAGAAGGCACCGTCGTGGAAACCGCGGAAACGGAGGAGTCTCTAATTCAGAGCGCGACAACTCTCTTGACGCGCGCCGCAACGGAGGAGGTGGCGGCAGCGGTGAGAGATGCAACAGGGGAATCAGATGAGCCGCAGAAGGACAAGGAGAAAGACGAGGCCGGCGTCGCGTCGATCGATCGTATCGTTCTCTACATCGACGACTTGGACCGCTGTCCTCCCGAGCGCGTGGTCGAGGTTCTGCAGGCGGTTCACCTTCTACTGGCCTTAAAGCTGTTTGTGGTGGTGGTCGCGGTGGACTCACGCTGGTTGCTCCGGTCGTTAGAGGGCCAATACCCCGAGTTTCTCTCGCTCGACCAGGAGATTGTGGGCCAGAAGGAGATCGCCCGCTGGGCGTCAACGCCGCAAAATTACCTGGAGAAGATATTCCAGATTGCGCTGGGGATTAAGCCGATGAACGAAGCAGGATATCTGCAGTTGCTTGAAGATCTCGTCGGACCGGCGGTGATCGTCGTTAGTGCCGAGAGAGGGGACCGTGATTCGGAGAGTGAACCAGGCGGTGATCGTGCGCTAGGCGTGAGCAAGCCGGATAACCTGCCAACGGCTTCCGAAGAGGAGACGGCGGCACGGAAGGTCGATCCGAATCCGCCCAGCCTGGAGATCACGCAGCATGAGGTCGATCTGATGCGCGACCTCTCTGCTTTTCTTGGCACGCCGCGCGCTGTCAAGCGGTTCGTCAATACTTACCGTATTATCCGGGCATCACTCTCACCGAAGGAGCTGCACGATTTCGAGATCGACAACAGCGAGGATCCGGTGGCTGTGCTAGTGCTACTCGCACTGCTGTCCGGCACCCCGATGGAGGCTACCTGGGTCTTTCAGTCTCTCGATACGACGCCAGACCAGGTTACCTGGGATACGTTCGTCGAAGGGCTGAAGCCACAACTGCAAGAACAAGAGGCGAGCAAGCCTACTGCCGCGCTAAGAGCCGGTCAGGTCCTCTACAAAAACGCCGCATGCTCCAAGATCTATCCGAACGCCGTACCGCGGTGGCAGCGCATCCATAAAGCGCTCACCACCTACAGCCACATCTCGTTTGCGACAGTGGCCCCGCTGCGCAAGTGGCTGGGCCGGGTGGCGCGCTGCGCCTTCTATCCCTTCCGCCTGGAAAGGGACTGAGCGGTCTCGCGATTGAGACCACCGCTTGTTGCGCAGCGCACTTTTTCGAGAGATTCCGAACCTGAAGCCCATCCGGCGCAACTGCCTCCCATGAGACCCAAAGCCGCGTAGTCTAGTAGTCACTTATTGCATTCACCTTAAATAGCCACCAATACTAGATTGCCTTATTAAATTCTTAAGATGTGGCCTTGCTCACTGGCTGTTCGTGCCTATAATAGCTATGCTTTCCATGACCAAGCAAATTTTGAACTTACGCTAAGGCGAGCCCGTTCAATAATTCCCTGAATGACGACAATCACTATAAGTCCGCTGGCAAACGCCAATGCCCCCTGCCCGGTAGCCGACTCCAGGTTGATGAAATCAAATTCTTTGCCAAACAAAGCGACAATGACAATGGCGACATAGGGGCCCATCAGAATTCGCATACCAAACTCTTTGTCTTTGAAAGTGTCGTCGTCCTTACCCCTGAAAAGATCGAAAACGAAAAGGAGCGAGCCAAGATAGCCCAGCAGGGGCACAAAAAATGCGAAAGCAAGGGAACTGTTAAAAAACTGAATTTTGGTGACCCCGTGCAGCAATGAGGCGTAGAACCATATCCAGGCCAGAACTGCGGCCCATACGATACCATTAACTACCGCCACCCACATTCGTCCCTGGGCCGATTTAGTGGTCCCTTTTCTTCGGTCAACGCTTTCTTTTAACCATTTATCAAAAATGGATAACCGGGATATCTTAAAATAAAAGGCTGTTATAAAGGAGTTCTCTTTAACAGCCTTTTAGCTCAGGTATCAAGAAACCGAAGAAAAAAATGGATCGTATTTCCTTGATAAATTGTTATGTAGAATTTTCGTTGAATAGGGAACCGTGATCAATATAATAACGGCTACGGTTGAACGTATAAGGTGTTTCCATATCAAATATCACATAGGTTTCGAACTAATTATTTTTCTCCAAGTTCTATTCTACGCCAAATACGCCCTTCTGCTCTGCCAGCACTCTTTAATATATCTAACCATTTCATTTTAGTCCCTAATTCATTGGCAGGTGAAATTGAATAACCATATACTAATTTGTACCTGCCAATTTTTTTGACCATTTCTACCTGGTTTTTGATTTTATCTCCATTTTCAACAATCGATTCGAAACATTTTATTTCAAGCACCCTACCATCATAAAAAATATATTTGGCATCTGGCAAAAATTTTTTTGAAAAGGCAGAGCGCTCCACGAATTCACTAACCTTATTTTTAATTGAGTATATTTCGCTGATTTTATCCGGATAATTTGTTTGCTTACATCCTTCATAAGCTAAAATACCCCAGCCGGCCATGACCGCAAGGTAAATAGCTATGGCCGCAGCCGAATGAAAGTTACCAAATTTATTGCGGCCGAAAGCCGGATGACTGGCAAATTGCCCTTTCAGATGGAGACATCCTGATTCAATTAGCGCACCGCGGGTGATCAAATTCTTGCATCTATATATATTGTGAAATTCGTATAACAGCAAACCAAAAGTAGTTGCGGCTCCGAAAATACCGATCCAAAAAAAATAGCGGTTTGTGCCGTATTTTAGGATCAAAGTAATTCCGGTACCCGAAGCGAGGGGTAAAAATCCCAGAAGTTTAACTCTAAATTCTCTAATTGAATGGTAGCTTCTATCAATTGCATTATAGACCAATTCAACATTTTCATACTTCATATTCTAGCTCCCAATACCATAAACATGAATTAAGCTAACTGCCGCCGGTTTCAATTTCGTTGAATAGCAGTTGAGTTGCGAATCTCAAACTTGTTAAAAATACATCACCAACAAGGAGAAGGCGACCGCTATAAATAGACTTCCCAAAAACAAGTTTCCTTTAAGGGTTTTTTCTAACACCGTAGACCCTTGCCCCGCCGTTAGGCCGAACCTCCATTGTTCAACATTGTCTTCAATTCGTTTGGCAGTTTTAATGCCGAGAATCGTTTGACACATTTTCGTTCGTTTGACGTAAATCCACTCCTGAAAGATTATTTCGCAGGATCGCAAAAACCCTGTTGGTGTTTTTTAAAAACTTTCTTGGGTTTAGCGAGAAGGTCTTCTTGGCGACGCTTTGCCTTACGTTACCGCCAACTCCGTTTCGATTTCCTTCCACCCCTGGCGATAAGCATCACCGATCACGTTTACCGGATGCCCCAGCGGCAGTGACATGATGATAGTATCTGGTCTGACAACGGGCACACTCCTCAGGTTAACCCTAACATTGCATAAATTCTTGTCATCTAGCCTGGCCGTTATGCCTGAGATCGTTGCTTTTTCTGGGCTGATGCTGGATGCTTGATACTCGATGCTGGATATCTCTCAGGACACTATCGGTGAATTTCAACGACATCCAGTATCCAGAAACCAGAATCCAGGATCAGTCAATACTTTCAATGGTCTTCATATCAGCAGCTAAGTTGGATTTCAAAATTTTATGCAACTATAGGGTTAAGCCCGTCAGTTTTGACTCGTAAATTGCTCATTTTACTTCTCCTGCCTGATAAACCACCGGCGTTAGTTGCTCGAAAAAGCCGGGATAGCTCATGGATTCCTCAGATTTTAACTTGGCTTTCAAGCCTGGTTTTTGCTTAAGGGTCCATTCAATCCCCTTCTTAAACAGTTTCTTATCCTCCTCATTTTCCCCATCTTCGGAAACCAACTCAAACTGCAATGACAATAAATCCATGTACAGAGCTTCCGACCAATAGTTTATTTTGACCCAGGCTAATTCGACTATGAGACCTTTTGCCACTTTTTTATTCGGGTCAACGGGAATAAATTCGACACCATTGAAGTCAAACTTTCTTAGCCTGCGCACCTTTTGGGTTCGGAATCGTTTCCCTTTTTGTCCTTCGGCTTCAAAACTCTCCCGAACCGGGTCACGCTTTTTTTTTTTACGATCATTGCCTTCGTTATCAAGGTATTTCCAGGTTTTCTTTTCCCAGTATTCCAGAAATCCCTCTGCTGCGGCATCGGAATGAAACAACTCGGCCTTTCGGCTTCTGATTTTAATTTGCAGCCCCCCCCGACTCAATTTCAGACCAATATCCTCCCGGCACTGAAAATACACTTCCATGCGCACTTTTTTAATATTGTCAAAATTTAATTTCGGCTCCCGGTCTGCGTCTAGCTCCGGAGGAGTTGGCAGATGATAAAACCAATTTTTCACCTGCTGCCAATTATTGCCTTTATCCTCTAAAAACCATCTCAATTCGTACATGGCTGAATTCCTACTAAAAATGATTAACCATTTAAGAATTTATAATCTTAGTTGGATGCTATACTTAAATTTATCGTAATAAACAGCTATAAAAGACTCGAAAATGATTCGGGTAAACTTTTTATCCTGATCGAAGTATCTTGCCTCAACGAAATCACGGCATAGATATAGGATGATCAGGGAGAAAAGCTGTATATGTAAATTTTTTGAATTTAAAACAGGATACAGGATAAAAATTTCTGACTTTTTGAAGGCAAAATTCAATACAATGATGCCGGCGTAAAATGACAGGAAAATTGTTACCTTTTTTATTAGATTCTTAAACAGGTCGAATTCTTTAAAATTTTCATGACACTCGATTGGTAAATATGAAGGGGCTTTATCCTTTCTTTTCGTAAATAGCCTTTCCCAGCCAAGGGCTTTAGGATTTATAATAAGCAATAGAGACAATAAAAAAACCGCTATGCTTATCAACGTAAAGACAAGAAGTTGTTGCTGTTCGTTTAATTCACGAAAGTATAACTCAAATAAGGTCTTTAAAAGCGTTACAAGCAGAACGAACAAAGCGACTGGCAAAACTATTCTTATGTTCCTTAGGAATCTTCGATCTGCATCTTTTTTTTCAATTTCAGAATATTCAAATTCTGCCGTGTTGCGCAATATGGTCTGGGTCCATCTTCTTAAATTTCCCTTTTCAACCAAGTTGGCCGGAAGCATCGATTCCACAATTTCTGAAACTAACGACCTCATTTCCTGGCTAACGTCATCTTTCAGATAATTGTTTTCATCTTCGAGTTTTGCACCAAGATATGAAACGATATGACCCAGAAAAAATCCTCCTGCAAACAGCGCCAACCAATGTTCAGTCAAAAAAGTTTTCGGAAGTGACAGTAACCCGAATGTAGCTGCGAAATAAGTCAATAGTACCAGCAAAACGCCGCCCGGGACAAATATTACAAAAAAGTGAATGATCCCTAAAAACAAATCACCAAAGCTGAATTTCATTTTTGCTCCAAAGTTATATTTTTGCCTGAATCCTAGGGTGACAATGAGCGTACCCGGTCATTTGCGGTAACTTGCCCGCCACTTCACTTAGAGTTATTTGTATGCAACACTCAGTTTCTAATCGAGATTTAACCACCCTGAGAGGGGGACATTGGACCGTAGGTGACAAATTGATAGCCGGCCGCGACTCTGCGGGCCGCGTACAAATGTTCCCCGTCAGTCCGCACATTTATAATTCCGTTCAACCGCTTTTTAAAGCGTCTTCGGGCTTGTCCGATCATCGCCGGGTCGGTAGGATCAGCAGCATCGTCGGCATCGGGCATGGCTGCATCTTCATCCACCGTGAACAATGCGACGAGCTCGGTAGAAAACAAGAGCGGTTTATCGCCCCGTGAGCTCTTGCCAAGCATCCCCAAAAAGCTCGCTCGCGGATGACCATGGTCAGGCGTTTCTCCGGATGAAATCACTGATATCTGAGGATGCACGGCCTGCAGGAAGGGAGGATGAAAATCATGACTTCCATGATGCGGTGCTTTAAAAACATGTGCGTCCGTCGCTAGCCCGAAGTTTGGGTCTGCCATGAGATGCCGGGCTCCTTTAGCATTAAGATCCCCCGGAAACAGGATCCGCACGTTTTCATAATCGATTCGCAGCACAACCGAATGACCGTTAATTGTCTTTGACGCTGAACCGTGCCAGCGATAAACCGGCTGCTGTTGTCCCGGATGATTGATTAACCGTGGACCCAGCACAGATATATTTATTAAGGGGTCTGCCACATCGATCGCCGCAGTGCGCGTATCAACAGCCCGGTAGCGGATTCCGCTTTCGGCGACGACAGCATCGTGCCAGGCCTGCATATTGTCTGAAAGATTGTGGATTGCCAGATCCGCAATTCCATCATGCCGGGTCACCAGCACGGAGTTTGATCCGCTGCCGACTCGTTGGCCCAGCTCCGTGTTGAAGACACCCGAAGCGTATTTGGCAATGCCGCTGTGGACGATCTCTTTGACTTCAATGAGAGGATGTTCGATGATTGACACCAGACCGGCAATATGATCTTCATCAGCATGGGTGAGAACCATTAAATCGATTTCCACCGGGTTGGCTGTTGGCAGATCGAGCCGATATTTCCACACCAGAAATTGAAAGGCCTCATTCCCTCTACCGCCGTCTATCAATATCTTGCGACCGGCCGGTGTGACAATGATGGTCGAATCTCCCTGGCCCACATCGATGATATATAATTCCAGAGGATGCTCCGGCATCAATCTATCCGATTGCACCCAGCCTCTTCGATTGCGGTAAATTACCTCGCTTCGATTATTCTGTTGATTTCCGGTTGTTTCGACTTCATCACCAAAAATCAATATCAATGACCGTGAATTATTCGTTGGATTGCGAAAAAAATAGGTGCTTTTATGCGATACATATCGTCTGGGCATAATTGTTACCTGAATCTTGCATGAAAATTAATGTTAAAATTGGCCGGGCCTTTCAGAAAACGATCGTTCTTCCCTGGTCTCTGGCATCCTCACGCGTGTAATTGACACCATGGACTTTTTGGCCTTGCGGGTTCAGCAAAGATATGATACCCCCTTTGTTGCCAAGTTGGATAGTGTCACCCGCGAGGATGACCGTGAGAACTTCTCCGGGCGCAAGGGACTTGCCGTCCAACAAATGCCGGCGTTTCATCTTGTCTGCCAGACCCCAGCGGTCGAATTCAATGTGATCGGCTGTTGTGTTTAACAGCAGCACTCTCTCCTTACCCGGATCATGACCGGCCGGGTTGACCATGGCTGCAATGATGACCACATCTTTTTCTTCGGCCGGTTGATCGGCTGCTCCCATGCAATGGCCGTTGATGTCTTCGGTATGCCAGCATTGCGACTGAAAGGCTAGAAAAATAGCCACCCATTGGTTAATCGAACCAAAATGTATCAGCATGCCGCCGTCCTGCCACGCACCATTGTATTTCTTAAACGGTTCCACGCTGCCCTGGTTCATGTGGATGTCGTGGATGCCGTTGCCCGGCTTGAAACCGAAGTAACGGTCGCGCTTGTTCGACTCCGGTCCCCAGCGCTCGCCAAAAGCATAAATTACGGCTTCTTCATCAGCCAATGACCGCTGAACAAAAAAATTGATCTTTTCGTTTAAATCGTTATCCGGTCCGGGAACATCGTGCGGCAAAGGCACCATTGTTTCCGGATTGAACAGGTTGCCGCGAATGTAATCCAGAGCCATACCATTCGGTGCTGTTTGAATTTCCGTAAATCCGAGCTTTAACTCATTGAGATCATCCAGCATCGGATGAGAAAACTGCTCATCGATTAAATAGAGCAAGGTCGACGGGTGCTGCTTGGATTTAACATTGATCGCGATACGATAGTCAGCGTCCTCATCGACCAGGTGAACCTGGTAATGCGGCGAACGACCGAACCCGAGCCGACTGTCGATCGGACGTCCTTTGAGCACGCCATAATTGTTTAATGGCATTTTAAATCCTTTCCGTTACCTGAATTTTGTATGCAAATCTCCATTAGAGATGTTCGGGGTCAAATTACCGCAAGTCACCTGGGGTGATCATTGCTGCTCTAAAATTCAGGTGCCTGTTTCAAAGAATTATTCGGTATCCGACATTAAAAAGCTAATGGTAGATCTCTTCGGTATAACCGAAAATTTAACTAGACGGAAATATGCTACCGATCATTGTCGATGAAGGTGATCGACAAATCGTCATTTTCGGCTGCGTCAACCACCATGGGATAAAACTTTCTGTAGGCGGCATCGCTGGCAGAAACCCTCATATCCCTGGGGACCGTAATAGCTTGCGAGCCGACCAGCAGGCACCCTTTCGTATCTTCATCCGTGTTGCCGCAATGAATCAAAATAAATGTAAAATTCGGAACATCTCTGATGTGCAGCATACCCCGATGAAATTCCTCAAATCGCGTGCTGTATCGTTCATGGAACCGGCCTTCGGTCCTCAAGGTGATTTGATAATCGCCGTCCGGAATTCGAGTTTCGCCGACGACTTTTTCTTCGCGAAATTCGTCTTCCAGACCGAAACAGACAAATTTATCGTCTACCGACACTCTGCTGATGGTCGCATCAGCGTCTGATACAAATCGATCAACGAGTATTTCCATTGGTCATATCCTCCTATCGTGTAAAATGCAGGTATTAAATGAAAAGTCCTGCAAGCTTAATAACACGCTTCGAGATTGCTACTGCAACCTCTCCAAGTTCCATAATGCGATTCTTTAATTCAGCCTGTGAGATGTTGTTCGCTGATGCTCTTCTTACAACTGCAATCAGTTTATCATAGATTTCGAGGTCGGTCGTATCTGGCGTGATTTTATCTATTTCTTCTTTTGAAAGACCCAAAAGCCCTTCAATCTCTTCTTTGTACTCCCCTTGGAATGCTATATGAATTTGATCTAAATCGTCGTCGAGCAGTTTGGCAAAGTCTTCATTAGACATTGGATTCTCCTTTCTTCTTATTGAATTGTCATCTTAAAGAACTATTTTTCATTACTGTCGTTCAGGACAGTTCATCACTGTTTTCTTCTTTCTTGCCAATTTTATTAAAAATATCTTCAATTTGATCTTTTATCTCTTTAAACTTTTTTTCAAGTAGCTCCGTCTTTTCCTGCGCAGTTTCGCTCGCCTTTTCGATTTCTTCCTCAGCTTTTTTCCCCTTCTCCACCAAGCTTGCGACTTCTTTTGAAACTTTAGCAAGGTTTTCCGCAACATCTTTGCGTAATCCCTCTAACCCGAATTCCTTGAGCACTTCATCCTGAGCATCATGAACTTTGACAACCGATGCAAGGTGGCCAGTAACAATGGAGTTAGCGTAGTGAATCTGGTTATAGGAACGGTCTATGGCAGCTAAAAGTCTTTTTTCTTGGTCAATAACGGGCTTGAGCAATTCCGCTCTATAGGATTCAATCCGACCTCTTAATTTCTGTACAAAAATGTCCATGAAATCCAGCGCTTTTATTTGAATATTTTTATTGTCCGGTTGCTGGACGGCAGAATTCAGGGCGGAAAAAAGCGAGAGTGCATTGCCTTGTTGAAATCTTGCCTGGTCTTTCTCAAGAAGCTCTTTGATCACATAGGGCGCGTATACTTCGTCAATAAATTTATTGATATCGCTTTTCATGCGCGTATATAGAATAATGGCCAGTTCACGATGTGCTCTATAGGCCTCCGCGATATCCCGACCAACGGTGGTCGATAATTCGACCGACTCCCTGGGCACCTGGGCACATCCCAAAAATATAAACATAAGTACTAATACTACAGCTCTCTTGACCCTCATTTTAGCCTCCCTTTCTCTGCTTTCGGATCTCCTGATCTTGTATTTTCGCAGTATTCTTTTTTAGAACCATAACTATTCATCGTTCGATATAGCCTTCGTTTGCGGGATTCAATTTCATATGCGGCGTCACGGTGAAGTAAGGTGCGAGATTATAAAACCTTCGACCAGAGTGTCTTTCTGCCCATCCGGATTCGTCACCACCACATTCCATTTTCCCGCCTCGACCTTTTTCGGTGTCAAATTGAAGCTGCAGGTAATTTTGGTGGAGCCGACAACATTGACATTCTCTGCTGAAATTTTTACAGCGCCCAAAACCAAACTGACGGCCGCCCCCGCCTGGAACCCGCTCCCGGACAGGTTGCTGATCGCTACCGAAGTGCCGATTTGGCCGGTATCAGGGCTTATATCGCTAATATCCGGGGCTGGCGCCTTTGCGGCCGTCGAAGGTGCAGCCGCCGTTTTAGCACCAAAATAAAAGCCCGCGACAGCCGAGACCAGCGAGCTGAGCGCAGTAAATATCTCGGGCATGAATTTGCCTATTTTAGTCGCGTAATAAGTATAAAGTCCCAAGGCAATGAAAAACCCAAGGGCCAACAAGGCCCGGATGCTGCCTTTGGCCAAGCCAAGCGGAGGGATATCCCCATATGACTGAATGACCTCTTTGAATCTTCCGACATCGGCATTTTTCAGCAAAACAATCAAAATAAGGGTACCCAAGCCCAATATTATAAACAGTTTGCTTTTCTCGTCGAAAAGGCTAATGAGGACAATGGCTATTGCCAAAAGCGCCGCAATATTCGATACATCGCCAAACCATGCGATAGCTTTTTTCTTTGACTCTTTGTCCATAGGTCCCTCCTCATTCTTTTGAAGATTTTCCATAGATTAAGCAAAATTTAATGGATCCCTCAATGTGAAGAAGGGTCGGATTTGGATTTGTTGCTCATCACATTGATTAAGATGCGGATTAAAGGCTTTATGTTATCGATTAAGCAACTTACGTGCCGAGTAACACATTGTGGGATAAATTCTAGCGGATTTTCCTAAGCTGTTATTATCACGTATAATAATTTACCTGAGGTGTTTTAATCGAAGTGCGGTGGATTTGCATTCTGATCGGAATTGACAACTAAGTTTACAATTTAAGAGCTATTATATCAAGAACGTTTATAGGATTGCATATTGGTCCATTCTAGTCTCATTGTTTGAAAAAAATTAGATGCCGCATTGTGATCATAGATCAAAATGGAATATTAAACCTGAATTATCCCGATCCCAAAACCGGGATCTCGCCAATTGACATGCACTTTCCGCGGGTGCTGAAGCGCGGCCCAGTGTTCAGCTGATCCGCCTGCGTTCATTTGCTTGTGGTAATCGGATTCCGTCACATCGTGAAATCCGATCCATCCGCCGCTGCGCACCAGAGGGGCGTACATCTCGTAATCCATTATAGCCGATCCCTCCAAGACCGCCATATCTGATCCACGTTGCCCTCCCAGGGAGGCGTTTTGACCATCCGGTAGTGTTGAAATCCCGAATAGCCGACCCAATCATCTGACAGACATGTCGGATAGACGCAGAAAGTCGGAACTTGAAGGCCGGCCGCGATATGAGTGATGCCGTTGTCCACTCCGCAGTAGGCACCACCTTCCGCACACGCCTTTGCGATGTATGCTGCTGCTACATCAAGATTCATTCTGAGGACGCACATCGGAACTTCGGGTTCCGGATCAGTGTCCCGAATGAGAACCACATGATTTTCTATTCGGCCGGCTTTAACAAAGAGATCCACAATCTCCGGCCAGGCTTTCCAGGGCAAATTCTTATTCCCGGCAAAACCGTGCGTGGGTGCATTGCTGGTGGATCTAGGCGATATTACGAGGCAGCGCGGGGGCACACCTATCTCTTCGAAGACTTCGGTGTTCACTGGAACGGTGGGCAGGATGTCGTATTCACCAATGTCAACGCCTATCATTTGACCGTAAGAACGGGCGATATGGATTCCTTTCTCACTTCCTATCAGAAAAGCTCTTTGAACGTCCATCAGGAAGCGCTTGTGGTATCCAGTGTAGTCCATCGCGCGAATTCGTTCCGAGTTGCTTTCGAAGAAAACGCGGTCGCAGACTCCGCAATTGGCCATGTCCGCAAAAAGGGGACGCATTGGATCATCCTGGATTAACCAGTGGATCTCCTCGTCAGGATGCAACATGCGATAAAGACGGATGGCCGGCGTCTGGGTGATCGTGTCGCCTATCAGGTTGACGCTCGCGAACAGAGTCTTAGGGCGCGTGTTCATACAGGCTGTCACTGCCTTTATCAATTCCTTCAAAGATACGGATTCGTGCCGTCAGGCCCTGATTTATCCCGGTGGACCTATCGGGAATGGACCAATCCATTAACCGCTGTGGGCGGCAAGATTTCGATTTTGCTTATCCGGCCAGACCACCCCAATCCCTCCCCATTCGTCCGATGACATTTCCTCGGTTTTGTATTTGGACTTAATCTCCGTCCATAACCGAGAAACGCAGCACTTAGATTGAATATGCCAGTCTGAATCCACGATATCGTGGAAACCAACCACCTTTGCATGCTTGGATTTCGCCAGCAACCAATCGTTTCGAACCCCCCGATATCCATGAGCTCCGTCGATAAAAACAGCGTCGTATTGGTGATCTAACCGGCGCTTAAGATTTTCTGACGATGAATCGCCTTGAACAAGTCGCATGGATTTTCCAAAACGCTGCTGAGCATCTCGAAAAGCATCTCTGGCTTGTGAATGCAGCGGCATATCCACCGAGGTAATTTCAATATTGCGATGATTTTCATTGTATACTCGGGCTATGTGCCATTCTACGCCGCCGTGCATGGCCCCGATGGTCAGCACACTTTGGACGTTGTTATCAAGCAGCAATTTTATCCACCAATTAAGTTCAGCGGGTTTTTGCTCGGTCCGCGGCCACTCATGACCGCCAAGAGGCACTGGTTGCAAAAGATCAGCCGGAGGTTCAACCAGTTGTACATTTGACCGCCAGCGCCTTAGGGCCGAATTTGCCAGTGACGCCCAGAATTGCTCGTGATAAGGCAGCTGCCTGAGTTTGTCCAGGAAGAGACAGCCGGCCTCATTATCTTTAAAGTAAATGCCGGGCCAAGCTTCTACTGCACCATAAAACTGAGGAATGTTTAAGCATTCTCTGGCAAAAACACGAGCATGCCTCATCCAGAAAAATGTCCCGCTGTAATGCCACGCGCCCATATGGCGGTGTGCTTTAAAGCGTCCCGGCATTTTGAATGATCCAGTCAGTGCAAATAGCTCCAGATGTCTTCGAACCGAGAGCCAGTTATCGAGAGTTGTGCTATACAAAGCATCGGCCCATTGACGCACGGCCCGGGGGAATTTAGGCTCATATTTGACGCCTTTGGCGTGCGCGTAGAAGGTGATTTCTTCGGTATCACAAGATGCAACCTTGCGAATCATTTCAGGGAAAGTGACTGATTCTCCAATCGAATTATTGGGTCTAATAATAAAATCACATCCTTGCCCCTCCAATGAATTTATTACAGCTTCCGGCCTCTCGGATTTATTATCGTGAACAATTCCGATGATCCTGCGGCCATTGAATATATCAATACGCTTTTTGAGCTCATCCAGGTTCCACCGCCAGGTGGTGCCTTTCACGGGCCAAATGTGGAACAACAGGTTCCGCGTCGGCAACCCACTGAACTCCAAGGGGTTTACCTTGAGCTGGGGCGAAGATCCGGCATATAAATTTTTTGAAGCTTCACTTTTTCTTCTAATGCCAATTTCGGTTTTAGTAGGCCCTTTTTCAGGATTGTTACCTAAATTGCGCATATTAATATTGCGCAGCTCGGCTCGGCCGCCTTTAACTCCAAGAAAACAATGTCCGCCCTGTATTTGAGAATCGAGAATACGGTTGGCGATGGAACCATTGATAAACAATTCAATGCGTTGATCCAATCGTCTTAATTTGATTTCCTGCCAATGGCCTCGATTAATTGCGGTCTCAAACAATACGGAAGCATGTTTAGCGACATAGGTGTGATTCGGTTTGCAGCATAAATGATATGAGTTTGCTCTCTGGTCATGCTTATCTTGTTGATGGATCTTTGCTAGAAATATGGTGTCGGCAAAGAGTTTTAGTTCAAATGAAAGTTCGACCTCGCTGAAGGCATTTTCACTGACCAGTCCAAGCTCTGATCCCGGCTCATCGTTTGGCGGCATTTCAAATATAACTGAGCCATCGGATGCTAGCCTGGCAACATTGCCCGTATTCAGCCAACCCGAGGGTATAGCTGCTGTTTCCCCTGATCTAATCGCATCGGGCGGTAGATCCGATTTTTTTGTTTCCGGCTGAGCCTCAGATCGGAAGCCGGGCACGCTGTAAGCCAGCACGGATTTGAGTCTTTCGGCGATTGAATGTTTAGCGAGGCGTTGCTGACATCTTGAAAGAATGCGGTTATAGTGTTTCTCATTTTGTAATAAATTTTGAATGTGAACGATTAACTCCTCGTCACTTTCAAATACAGGGAGTTCCGGAAATTTCTCTTTAATTTCCGGTCGATTTTCAGAGACCACCACAGCACCACATGCCAGGGCTTCATAAATTCGAGGATTCAGTGAAAATGCCGCTATCTTCTGATTGTTGAAGTGATGTACTTCACGGAACACGTTAACAATGATTTTGGTTTGCTGGTAATACTCAGCGGTCTGCCTGGCAGGAATGTTTTTAGACAGGCAAATCCTTTGGAGCTTCCCTCTCCAGGGGCCTCCGATCACATATGTGAGCAAACCTCTTTCCAGAAGAATTTCCAAAAATCTTTGCCTGACCGGGTTGTAACCCCCGATAAAACCGACATCGTATTTCCTGGTACCATTTGCAGAGTGATATACCCGGGGATCGAAACCCACCGGCAGGTAATTGGCATTTTGGTGGCGGTGAATGGTTTTCGGATCATTGACAAAAACGGTATCAAAATTTGAGGAAAACCGGCAGGTGTCATCGACTTCATAAGGTTCATCCAGAAGCCACACGGCAGAATTATATTTACCGAACCGTTTACCCCACTTTTGGGAAAATTTGCGCCCGTGGACGACAAACAGCAAATCAGGATTAAATTGAGCGATTTTTTCGGGCAGGTGCGGGTCGTCCCAATAGGCTGCTTGATAATCCTGACCGATGTCAGCTGCCGCATGGGCTAGACTGTCGGTAAACACGTCCCCGCAGGATAAAAATTTGTAATTGACGAAAAAGATATTGTATTTTTTAGGCATCGATTGGCTGCCAACCCTGTCGCCGTGTTCAGTCAGGTTATAAAAATCCTCGATGCCCATTTTTTCAAATGCCGTGATTTTGCTCCGGCGGCTTAAGTTAAAAACCTTGATTCCGGCGCTTGACAGCCCTTTTTTCAGGTTCCGAAATTCTTGATCGATACTTGCCAATTTTCCGGAGAGGGCATGGCGTCCGGTGTTTGCGAAAAAATGGTTATTGGTAAAGTCAACACCAATTAGACCGATGTGTTTTGCCCCCATGTGGGCGGCCAGGCTCAGGGCCACATAGGGTGAATTCTGGGTGTAGGGCAGGGTGTTGGGGTCTGAGAGATCGGTACCGCCGTTCTTTCCAAGTTTAAATTTTACGATATTCGGATGGTCAATGCCGAGATCGAGCTGCGTGAAGACAGTCCGGGCCCGGCTCGTCCGGACATAATGGAAGCGGTCATTGGTAAACTGGTGGCGGGGATTGAGGACCACCAGGTAGGTGGGATCAAAACGGCGCCCGACATCATTTACCCCAATGGTAATGAATCGTTCCGGGTGGTTCAGATCGTTGAGGGATTCGCCGCAGCCACAAACGATGATGGTGTCAGCGTTATGTCGATTTTGAAAAGATGCCAGGGAATTCATGGATTTAAATGTCTTTCAAAGACAGCTCCATTTATTCAGAATCGAAAACCTGGTCCTCTGGGCCAAGTCAGAGGAAATTGGCTGTGCCGTGAACATACGCCATGGAATAATGGAATACTGGGTTAAGCGGTATGGGATCTGTTTCTATAAGGAGGCACGGATCAGAATATAAAATAAGACCATCATCCGCTTTTGATTCCCAATATTCCACCATTCCAATATTCCACTATCCCGTAGGGGTTAGAGCATACCCAGCTGGGGTGGACCAAAGCCGGGCCCTCTGGACCCGGATCTTTACTTCCATGACGTTTGCCATATGGTTTTTATGAGTGAGTGGCATTGATTCGAAAGGTATGTGTCTTGAGGAAAGTAAGATCAAGCGAGGGCAGGTTGTTGCACATCTACTTAGTACCTATTTATTGAGATCACATCATGTTGGCGAAGGATTTGTCTATCAAAATATTTTCGCTATTTTATAACTATTGAATATCTAAGGTATTCTTTCGATTTTAAAAAGGACGGAGCGAAGCGACATCAACAAATCTTCAATCTTCAATTTTCAATATTCAATTCCGGCTTGTCCGGGTTGGGTGTCATCTCATCGCGCTGTTTCATTAATTTGTCAAAATCAGGGTTGATGATGCGGTTTTCAAAATCAAGCCAGATACGTTCGTCCTGGCGGCAATCGTATCCGCGGCAGGGAATCGGGCGCTGCTGCCAGACAGCGCATCGGCAGGTGTTTCGATCCAGGTGCCGGCAATAATCATCGGCATCTCTGGCAATCAGGTAGGGTCGGCCCAAATCCCACTTGACGATGCCTTCTTCCAAATCCTGTCTTGACAGAGCGAGATCCAGCCGGCAGCAGGCGGCACGGCAGATAGAAACCCGGCTGGCACAATCGACTTGGACCTGCTCGGTGTACGTATACTTGTCCTCTTTGAAATCCTGCAGGGCGATCACACCCAGCCCCTGATCGGCAAACTTTTTAACGAGTCGCTTGTTGACTGCTTTCTTGCGCTCATTGAGTTGCTCATAGGTGATCAGGCCTTTCTCCTCCAGCAGTTCGATCATGGCGTAGCAAAAGGATCCGATTTCCAGGGCCTTGGCGGCATTCCTGTTTGCCCGTGCATGCGAATCGAGAAAGCCCTCGGCAACTTCCCGGCGCAAAGTGTCCAACAGCTTCTGAGGATTCCCATTGCCAGCGTCTTCATCCGATTCGCATGCACATGCCCTTGTTTCGAATATCGACAAAACGTCATGCATGGTATATTTTTCTCCTTTAACATATTTTCTAATAGATTTTTGCAAGAATTTTATTCCAGCTTGAAAATACAGCTTTCTTTTTGAACATAGACAGGACCAAGCAGCTCTGTCATCAATAGCGGGAAGGATTAGCAGTTTGCAGAAAGGACTTTATGAGTAGTTAGATTTGTCATATTCTCCGATGATAGCTGATGTCTCTTTATCCTTTGAAACAACCTTGATCCTTTTAGCCACATATTTTAATTTGCCTTTCTTGCTGTCATCATAAAATACTTCTGCTTTATAATTCAATTTTCTTGGCATTCCTTTTGATATTTGTTTACTTCGTTGTTTTCCGCGTTTTCCTACTGCTTCTAATGTCGCTATCTCAACGAGACTGCGCATACCCTCATTTGTGGTTTTTGATCCAGCAACAAGGTTTCCCTTATCGCTTTCGGCTTTACCGCCAAGTTCATGATGGATTAAGTGCAGTCTATAGTTCGAAACTCCTTCGTAGTTTGGCGCCTTAATCCCAGGAATATCCTCTTTTCCAGTCGTGTTTTCACCCGTATGAACATCTATCATGGTCAAAGTGTCAATTTCTGCTTTTTTAGCTCGCTTAATACCTTCCGATGTTGTTTCAGGATAAGATTTTGGAGCATCACTTTTGGGAATATCCTGATCAGGCGTCAGTTGCGCCACCTTGATCATTAAGCGCACAATATTTTTATACTTTTTCTCTTTATCTTTGGCTTTCGATTTTTTCCATTTATCATATTGCTCTTTGAGATTTTTTATTGACTCTAATGCTTTGTCTTTCTCTTTATCTTTTAACTTTTTTGCTGATTCCGTTGCTGTATCGGCAAATTGTTCTACATTTTTTTCTTCACTTCTAACTACTATTTTATATTTTCCGCGGGTCTTCTTGGCTTGTATGGTGTGAGTCTTTTTACCAGCTTTAAATGTTCGTTTAGGAAAAATTAAATCTTTTACTTTTTTTGCAGCAGCTTTGCCTTTGCGTACCGCCGCTTTACCAAAGGCCTTCCCTTTCCCAAGTAGTTTCTTAATTCCTTTCACAATTTTTTTGAGGATCTTATCGACGACCCCGCGTACTTTTTTCTGTATACCTTTGATAAAGGATTTAATTTTATTGGCAATACCGCCGATCCCCAGCAGCCTTGCCAGAAAGCTGATGATAATGGGCAGAATCCGCGCCATGGCGTTCTCAATCCAGTTCGCGGCCGCGGCTATGTTGCCGGCCATTATTTTTGCAGTCGATTGAATTACGGCTTCCACCAGCTGCAGGATACGGTCAATGTTCTCAACGAAGAACATAATAACATCGTAAATCATTTTTATGATTTTCAGCAATGCGGAAACCGGATTTAGCAGGCTCAATACCCATATGACCGCCTGCTTGACTATTTGGGTGATCAGCCAGTTTTGAATGGTGTCGAAAAGCTTGTCTTTTAAATCACCCAGAAATTCTTTTGCTTTTTCCCAGAGCCCGCCGACACCACTGGATATCAGGGTTGAAACGATTGACCACGCTTTTTCAACCCTTTCGACGTTTTTAGCGCCAATGAGTTTTACCACCCGCGATCGTATCCAGTCTTTGCTAATACCGATAACCTGCAAAATTATGCCGAATACACCTTTAAATGAAAACTCCGACGGCAACTCGATACCCGCCTTTGACATGGTGCCGAACAGCCAGTTGATAAAAGCCGCCTTGAGATGCTTCAAAAAATTGTCGCTGAATTGGTTAAACCCTTTCTTGAGCGCCGCGCCCAGATTATCCAGGAACTTGCCCGGATCTTTGACAATCTTTCTTAAGACGTCGCCACCTTGCTTCATCAGCGACATTACCCGGTTTTTGAAATTTCGCAGGATCTCGATGATTTCCTTGATTTTGCCGATGAAGGCATCCACCAGGCCCTGGTTTTGTTTTTTAAGCTCTTCAATGCGCTCGTCGAGCTTCTTGCGCGATTCCTGGTAGCGTTTGGCCATGCTCTGGGCCAGTTGCTGTTTTTTGGATTCGACCCCTTCTTCCAGCTCGTCAAATTGGGAAGAAACGTTTTTCTCGGCCTCCTCGCCCGCCTTCTGTAAATTCTTGGGCAGGTTATCCACGTATTCCTTGATTTCTTTCTTGCCTTTGGCGATCTCGTCTTTGGCTTCTTTCAGCCTGGTCTCCACCGTGTCCGCAATTTTAACCAGCACGGCATCCATGTCTTTGATGTAGCGTTCCCGGCCCTCCTTGTAGAATTCATTGACCTCGTTCGGCATGCCAAAAAGCTTGTCTTTGGCCCACAGTACGCTGCCGCCGATCCTATTGATGTAACGGTCCCATTTGTACCTGGCCATTCGTCCATCGACGTAGGATTCAAATTGATCGCGGGCGTGCTTTTCCCCATCGTCAAAAAGCTTGTTGACATCGACATCCAGCGAATTGAGTTTATCCTCGACTTTTTTCTTGGTGGCCTGGTACATGACCTGAATCTGGTCGGCCACCTTTTTGCGTTCGGCTTCCTCTTTCTTTTTGGCCTCCTGCTGGCGGGTTTTTACCTGTGATTTGCCCTTATTGCGTTTAGCCCGCATGGCCGATTTGGTAGATTTTTCTTCGGTTGCAACTTCCCCTTTGGCTTTGTCGAGATAACCCTGCTCTTGTTCGCGATAAGTCTGGGGTACTTTATCGGCATGCGCGTCTAATTCTTTCTTAGCCTTCAGCGCGTTGCTGAATTGCGGCTCGTTGGCGCGCTCCAGTTGTTCTTCGTCCACGTCGTTTTCAGCCATGAGCTGTTCGGCTTTTTGCTTGTTGTGTTCCACCGATATGTCAGCTTCAGATTTGGGATCCGGCAGGATCTCCTTTGATCTGAGGTTGCGCTTTCGCGGATCCGCCGGATCGGCGGGAATCGGGGTGACCTCCTTGGGCTCGACCGTTTTGGGATCGGGTTCGGTTGCGGTGGCCGATTTTATGTCTTGGGCGGAATCCGCCTTTTGCTTGTCGACTTTATTGTTTAAGGTTGCTTTGAGCTGCCCGGCTTTGCTCTTTTTCTTAAACTCCTCGGTCTCCTCCATATTTTTGGGCGCAATCGCGTCCAGTGCTTTGCGGAGCATAGTCAGGAAGTCATCTTTAGCCGGCTTCTTGGCTTCCTGTTTATCCATGACTTCGACCTGGTTGGCCTGGGCCCGGCTGCTGCGATCGTTTTCAGGGGCAACCGCCGCGCCTCTGGCCGCCGCGACCTTTTTGGCTGCCGGCTCGTGGGATTTTTCCTGCCCGGCCTGTTTTTTCAGGCGACCCATAACCTTCTGAAATTTGGGGTCGTCTTCAGGGGCCGGCGCAGCCGTTGCTTCTTCAGCGGCCTTTTCCTCAACCTTGGCCTTGTCGGCCTCCGTCACAACCGGTTCTTTTTCCGAACCCTTTTTGACCTCGGAAGAGGGCTCGGCTGCTCCCGGCGCAGCGACCTCTGCTTCTGGCGGTGCTTCCCCGGCCGCTGCGACTGTTGCCGGCGCAGCCTCAGCCGCCGCCGTTGGTTCGCCTTCTTTTTCCTCGGCAGCGGCCGGCAAGGCAGAATCAGCAGCTTCCGGCTCTTCCGCGCCCTCCCTTTCTTCAGCCGTCTGCGTCTCTGAACCGGTCGCTTGTTCTTCAACCGCAGCTTCTTTCTCTCCGGGTGGTGAACCGGCTTTGACAAAATCATCGGCCTCAGGCATGACGGCAGCGGCAGCGGGGACGGCTTCTGTCCCCGCCGGCGGGGACGGCTTCGGCTCAAGGCGCTCTCTGGATGGAGGGGCCGGAGCTGGTGCTGCCGCCGGTTCAGAAAGGGCGCCCTCGCGTTCTTCCATTGCCTCCGGGGCAACGGTGCTTTCCTCTTCGGGGCGGTTTTCCTCGTCAGTCTCCTCCAGGGGTTTGCGGCGCACAACCCCGCCCTGTTGAAGCACGTGGGTCGTCTCGTGCGCCATGAGCTTCACATTGGTCTGGGACTGCCCGTGACCCAGCCATATGTGGTTTTTGTGGGTGAAGGCACGGGCTTTCATGGCCCCGGCGGCCTGCCGTGCGCCGCTGTCCTCGTGAACCCGCACTTCACTCAGGTCCATTCCCTGACTGGATTCGATCCTCTGCCGCGTTTGCGGGTTGAGGGGCTCCCCCGAACCCCTCGCCTGAATGGCATGCGCTGCCGTTGATCGCATGCCTGCGGTGGCCGGTGGTCCCGGCGTGCCGGCAGATCGCTCCTGGACGGAATCGTCTTCGCGCTCGAACTGCACCGACATCCCCTGGACCGCTTCTTGCGGCTCCTCTTCCTCTTGCCGCTGCACTGCAAGGGTCTGAGCCGGCTCATCGGTTCCCTCGACCTCCTGCCGCTGTATCGCCAGTGTCTGGGCCGTGTCCTCGGAATCTTCTTCCTGGCGCTGCAAACGATCTGTTTGCGCAGTCTCAACAGTATCTTCCTCTTCCTCGCGCTGCACCAGAGCGGTTTGTGCGGTTGCTTCAGTTCCTTCGTCTACCTGTGGCTGAACGATTGCAGTTTGGGCCGTGTCTTCAGCTTCCTCTTCTGCCGTGTCTTCAGCATCCTCGGCGTCTTGCCGCTGCACGGGTAATGTCTGCGTCGTATCCCCAGGCTCTACCTCCTGACGCTGCAATGCGGCCGTTTGCGCAGTGTCACCGGTATCTTCCTCCTCCTGGCGCTGCAGGGGGGTCGCCTGTGCGGCATCGCCGGTTTCTTCTTCGGTTTCCTCGTCTTCCTGGCGTTGCAGGGGAGTCGCCTGCGCGGCCTCCCCGGTCTCTTCTTCCTCGGGTTCCTCGTCTTCCTGACGCTGCACCGGTGAGTTCTGGACGGCCTCATCGGACCCCTCGTCCTCCTGCCGTTGCAAGGTCATTGTCTGGGCCGTGTCCTCTGGTTTTTCTTCCTGGCGCTGTAAAGGAACCGTTTGGGCGGCTTCGACGGCATCTTCCTCTTCCTGGCGCTGTACGGGTGCACTCTGAGCAGGCTCGTCCTCGGAGTCACCCTGACGCTGCGCCGGGGCACTCAGACCACCGGGCGGCAGGCTGGATATCGAGGTCACGGGTTGGCCGGCCACCACCCGGTCGGCAACCGCGTCCGCCTCGCGCTCATACGGGTCGTTGGGTCGGCCGATGGCCACTTTGGTCTGGATCGGAAAACTCAGGATTCGAGCAGGCGGGGCGGAATAAAAGGCTTTGGCCTGGGGATTCTGGGGACGCGTCGGCTGGGTTTGCGCCCGTTTTTCCACGGGCTTGGCCTGCGGGCCAGCAGGCGCCTTGTTGCGGGAGTGGGATTTGGCTTTGGCAAAAATTGTACTCATTCAGTCAATCCTGCCGTTCGGGAAAAGGTTTATAAGGAAAGTGCCGCCACAAAAGCGTCTAAATCATCTCCGTGATATTGGTCATTGGGGTCGCCATTCAGCGGTGACAGGGCGCCGGCTTTGCGATATTCGATTTCGATGGCAGCCCTGAGATGCCAATCACAAATCGTGCCATGGTTATCTTCCATGGCAAAAAGGGTGGCCTGTTGGGCCGCACTCCGTATCTGACCCCCGGTCATGGCACAGCGCTGCGCCGCATCCAGCATAAGATCGCCATTCACTGCATGTTGTGATGACAGGTGAAGCTGCCAGATCTGATGACGCTCCTCTGCTTCCGGCGGCAGGAAACCGATCGCCATATCCATGCGTCGCTGAAACGCCGGGTCAATGTTTTCGGCGGCATTGGAAGTGATCAGGACGATGCCCTGGTAATTCTCCAGTCGCTGCAGGAGATAGTTCGTTTCCAGGTTGGCGTAGCGATCATTGGCCGATTTCACGTCGGTACGCTTGCCGAGCAGGGCATCACCTTCGTCGAGCAAAAGGATCACATCCAGCTCCTCTGCCCGGGACAGGACCCGGTGCAGGTTTTTTTCCGTCTCACCGATGTACTTATTGACGACAGCCGCCAGATCCACCCGGTAGATATCCATTTTCAACCGGGCGGCGAGGATCCTGGCAGCAAGTGTCTTGCCGGTGCCGCTGGGTCCGCTGAACAAGGCGCGCACCCCCAAATTGCGCTGCAGCTGAAAGGCGGCCCCCAGGTGTCCGATCACCTGCTCCCGATAACAACAGCGCTTTTCCAGCTCCTGCAGTCGATAGCCGGTTTCCTCACTGACCACCAGATCGCTCCAGGTACCGCTCGCATCCAATCGAGAGGCCAGGGTGTCGAGCAGCTGGTGATTGAGCGCGCGGCAAGCCTTGCGAACATGCCGGGCAGTGATCTTCTCCGTCCTATCAAGGCCGGCATAGGCAATTGCCATGCTGCCGGCTTTATCGATGTAAAGACCGGGCAGGTGAAAACGTTCGCTGATTTCACCAAGATCTTCGGCTGCGTGCCCGTCAAGCACTTTTTCCCAGTGGCGCCGCCGCTGCCGGGTGTCGGGTGTACTTAAGCGAAAGGTCACCGATTTTTCCAGCAGATCACCCTTTAAGCCGCCTTCAAAACCCAGAATCACACCAATAGGTCCCTTGTAAGACCCCAGCATCCGCAATTCGGCGGTCTCGCCGGGTCCCATGTTGTAGGCAATGATCGGCATTGAATCGGTTGTGGCGCAAAGTGTCCCCACCAGGGCCCACTGTGGTGCAGTCTTGGGATCTACCTGGGACACATGGATCAGATTCTTACCCAGGGCCCTTGCCACGGCACCCATAACCTCCAGACGCTCGCTGCCTTCCATGCCCCTTAGCACAACGATTCGCACCGCGCCGGAATCGAGCAGGCCCGGCAGGTTTTGAAGTTGGTTGAGGATTTCCGGCGGCAAAATCAGTTCATCCAGCTCGGCAAAGCAGCTCCGGGCATGGTAGGCCGCCCAGGGCGCAGGCTGGGGATCCGGCTCACCCCTCAGAACGTCCCAGAGTACCCCGGGCACTTTCAGGGCCCATTCGGATCGCGGTGCATCCGGATTGACCGCTTCGATCAGCCCGGCGGCCAGAAGCGGTCCGAACAAATGCCAGGGATCATCTTGCTCAGACGCTTCACCGGCCGCCACCAGGTGGCCGATCATTTCCAGGCCCGGACGCCGTTGCGGCAGGGGCTCCTGCAGCTCGGCAAACAGCGTGCCGAACCGGGAGTCTTCCTCCACGATTCCCACACACATGAGGGCCAGGCGCTGTCTGAAACTAACGCCCAATTGCCGCCCCAGGGCCGACATCGGAAGCTGGACCCGGGACCCGTTTTCCCAGGTCATCATCTCACGCTGCCACCAGCCAAGGGCATCGTTCCAGGTGATCTCCTCGGGCAGGTAATGATACATTTGCTCGAAATAGCCCGCCAAAAAGGGATGCTTCTCAAAGATCTTTTCGAGGCTGTCGCCGCCCAGCTCATTGAGGCGCAGCAGGTGGGTGATTAAATGAAACACCGCGCAGTAAAGGTTTAAAATGAAATGGGGGCGCACTTCGTGGGGCACATCGTGAAAGGCGCTTTTTTGCTTGTTTTTCAACATGCTTTCTCCTTGACCTAGCTAATTACTCCGCCCTGAAAAATAAAAGATCAGACCTGGATCAATCATATTTGTCCTTTGAAATCGTGTGCAAATACTTTGCTGTTTTTCAGGGCGGATTAATTAAAATGAAACAATATCACTCGTCCGAATTCCGCCAGCCACCCGGGATTACGATCCAGTCCAGCCATGCGTACCGGCAATGAGATTGTTTCCAGGGTCATGACCAGATCCACATGGCTGGCGGTCACATGCAGCTCACCCGGGTAGAAAAAAACAAATTTTCCTAATTCCGACGATTTATCGGGTCGCAAATTGAGGGCGGTCATTAATTGAAAACGAATGAAAGGCATGACCAGGGCGAGCCAGCCCAATAACTGACAACTCATGCCGTCAAGCCAGGGACTGTTGAAATTATAGACAGGTGCATCAGCAAAGGATCGGCTCAATATCTGCGCAGAATCAATCGAACTAAAGTAAGGCTGGAGGGCTGACCGCAGATAATCTGTGGTGACGTTGTTGTGTTCCAAACGATCGATCAGAACAAAACCGAGTTCGCTCCAAATCCGCAAATGTTGTTCGCGCAGGGCCCAAAAAAGTTGTGATTTATCCGTGGCCGGAAAAAAATCCCGCCAGCCGGCGGGCAAACGGTATTGATGCGGTCTGGTAAAACCGCCGCCCGGCGGCACACCGGGCTCGCGATTGTCTAACCGGGCCAGAGCATCCCACAACGGATCATTGAGCAATTCAATATCTGCATCTGAAAGAAGTCCTCGCGCCAGCACTTCCAGGGTTTCCCAGGAGCCCAGCCGGCAGGTTATTGGCCGCTCCGCTTCAAAGCAGGCCGGGAGGCTGAGCTGCTGCATCAGATTAATAAGATAAAGCACACCGCCCAGCCGCGTCCGCATGCCCTCCGGACCAAGATCCGGGCTGGATAATGACTGGCGCGCGCGGTCGACCGGTTGTTGGATGAGGTCCGGCGAGGCTGGCTCTTTCGAAGACGATGCATCCTGTTCCTCAACAAGATTCGGTGGGATACCGGAAATGAGGCTCCCCTGCCGGCTTGACGGGCTGGTTATGGTTCCCGCGTTTCTTGTTCCTGGATCTGCCTCCGCTTGTCCATTTTTGTCATTTTTCTCGCGGCCCCGGCTCCCGGTTTCGGCCTTCGTTGTCGGGTCAGCCATGGTTTCAAGCGGCTTTGTCAGAGGTTTCTGATCCTGCTGCCGCCGGCGGTCGTCAAGGTTCTGCACCCCGGAGACGGCTTTGTTCGAATAATCGCTATCCCCACGCCACCAATTAGCCACCGCCCGCTGAAAATCAGGCAGGTGAACGAGATGAGGCGCCCTTTGGAGCGAAAGACCAAGCCCCAAAAGAACGGCCTGTTGCCGGGTTAGATCTTCGTCCGCAACCAAGGAACCGACGATTCGGTGCCAGAAAATCGGATCATCGTTTTCAGCCAGGGGCATGCCAGTTAGACTATTTTCCCCGTCTGGATTTTCTCGAACGGTTTCCCGGATTGATTTTGCCGGGAAACGTTTTTTCTGATCATTCTGATTCTGCCGGCTACTCCGGAGCATTGTTTGCAGCCCGGCAATCCACGATCCCAGTCCATGAGCATCGGCCATGGCCTGCACGACGGCCATGGTGTCGGAAGGCGTCGTGGCACCGACCACCGGCAATATTTTCCCCCATTGATTCAAAAGGGAAAAAGCGCCAGGAATATATCGAGCCCAATTACAGAATACCGTTTTAACTCCGGACGATCTTGTCTGGGACGGCGGCATGGATCTTAAAATGGCCTGCCACCACCAGTGCGCCCACGCAGAGCCCTGACTCACATCCAGAGACAGACATGCCAGGAGCTCTGCCTGATCAGAGAAAATCACGGCTTCAGGCTCGCCGACAATCAGACCCTGTGCCGGTCGACTAGCGCGGCGAAAGAGATCGGACAGTGCTGTCCGGGCGGAGGTTTCCCATTCACCATCAATGCGGATTGTACCGCCTTGCGCGACCAACCGCTGGGGTAAAGGGTCGGAAAATCGCCGCACCACCAGTATGGCTGATGGCGGCAAGGCGGGGGATGTCAAATCGGCCTTTCCCAGTTGATTTGAGATTGCCAGGCGCAGTGCCGGATCATCCCTTGGGGCACCGCGCACCTCAAGCGTACCGATTTGAGTTGCGGTTTCAGACCACATCACATCCGCTGCAGCTGCATGGCGTCAGCCGTTGGTGAGGCCGGAATTGCCCGACCCGACAATGTTTGCTTCCTCCTAAACCGCCACCATAACAGACCCGCAATCAAGACAAAGATGAGACTTAAAATTTGGTTTATATCCAGAATACCGATAATCGGTGTGCGGTCACCGCGAACAAGCTGCAAAAAGAATCGTAAAAAGCCATAACCGGCCAGACCGAGCACCAGCCGTCCTCCGCTCCATCTGGGTTTGAATCGATGAAGCACTAAAAACAGCATGAAACCACCGATCGCGTGATACAACTGCGTCGGGTGGACCGCCAGGCTCAGTACATCATCCGAATTCAACCAACCCTTCCCCCAGTGTACGTAATATGCAAACGTATGTTCCGGAAATTTCACAGCCCAGGGCAGATCGCTGCGGACGCCGAAACAACAGCCATTTAAAAAACAGCCGAGGCGGCCGATTGCGTAACTCAGGGCAATGGCAGGCATTGCAGTGTCGACATAGTTCAGTATGGAAGCTTTCTTCCAATACAAGAAAATCAATGCCAACAGGGTTCCTCCAAGTATTGCACCGATAATCGCTTTTCCGCCTTCCATAATACGAAATAGAACCAGAGGGTCTTGGAGAAAAATTCTCGGTGTGGCCAGCACCTCCATAAGATGGCCGCCCCATAACCCGCCCAGGATGCTCAGAAGTCCGGCATGGGTCATGATTTTAAGATCAAGTCCATCTCTGCGGGCAAAACGTAACGACAGAATAATTCCTATGGCCAGGGCCGACAGCCACATCAAGGATGGATCAGGAATAAGCCAATTCCCCGGCAGCCACCCAGAAACGAAACTAATCAAGTTGGTTCTCATTTGCGAATCCTAAAGTAAATTTTCTTCTCCACAAAAGTTTTGATCAATCCGATAACATCTGAGATGTTGAAACCGTTGCCGGCAATCGATTTATCATGCCATCACAAGGATCTGCACTCCTGAGTCCAGCCGGCAAAAGAATTCAACTGTATGGGTAGTTATGGATAAGTCGCTAGTCGCCGGAAAAGTCAAAACATCTGCGCGGTTTCTTTCGTTCTTCAATGGCCTGAATCCGGGTCAGCACGTTACGGATTTTGTTCGGCGGCACCTGGAGGTTGTATAATCCGGCCTGTTTGGTTTTCTTGAGGTAATTTTTCTCTCCTCCGGCTGCATCAGGAACCATAAAAGACTCCGTCCATTTCTTTACCAATCCCTTGTGGTAAGTAAGGTAGCCGTAACCACCGACGTATTCCGAATATTCGTATTTCCGGTTGTTAATAATCAGAAAGTTCCCAGTTTTTCGATAACCCCGTGCAACCCAGGTCATTGCCTCATTTAAGCCCTCCTTAACCAGCGCTTCTGGAATAAGAAGTTTATCCCAACTGATTCTGCGCCAGTCCGGCAACAATCTTTTCCCTGAAACTATGATTGCCGGCTGCATTGCTGCTCTTCGCTTTTCCAGAATAGGGACTTTCCAACCTTTGGGTATATAGAAGTCTCCCCTTTTTTCGTAAGCCTGAACGATTTTATCAATAACTATTAAGAATTCATGGTTTTTTCGACCTTCGGGGGGCCGCCCGTATCCGATGGCGCTTATCGCAGCCTGCTTCGAAAATACGGAAGCGGGTCCGAATTGCACGTTTCTTCGAACGCTTTTATTTAAAAAGCGCGTGTTCGGGTCGGTTGAGTCAAGATCAACCAATATACATTGGTCACCTATATAGGTATCAAGGTATCCGGTTTTACTATAGAGACAGGATTGCTTGTAGCTCAATTGCCAGGTTGCGGTTAAGTCCCCGTAATTGCCTGTTAAAATAGGTACTTCCGGCGTGGGATTATTAAGCGTTGTTGGCGGCGTCAAACTCAAACCGCCCGCCACCGATCCTATGGGTCGCCAATCATTGGGTCCGGGTATTCCCCAATTGGCTATTCTAAATTGGGCAGACACCTTAGCAGTAGTGGTCATCTCATTCAAGGGCTTGGCTACAAACTTATTGACAGGCCCTTGAGTACCCGGCCACTGATGATTATCCGGTAAATTATTACATTGGGCCAACGTCTCACTAAATCCTCCAGGTGGGTTATGGTATTTGGCTTGGTATGTTATCGTCGAAGGATTATTCGGATCTTTCAGACCGACATCATAGACATCCAAGGATACCCCGGTGCAATCGGATCGTTGGTTAAATGATACCGTTCCCCATTGAGATTTCACTGGTGTATTGCGAGTCAAGAAGGAACTTGTGCCGGTTGTTATTATATGATTCGGAGGCCATGGGTCTTGGAAGAAAGTACCTAAAAGAGTGGATGTGCTCAATATGTTGAAATAGAGACTGAAAGTACCTGTATTGGTAAAATAAATCTTGTTGTCTGAACCGGCGTTAGCAATGTTATTTTCGCGCGGTATTTCTATTTCAAGAGCCCAGCGTGAGCCTGACTTGCTGAATCTGGTATTATCTTTCAACCAGAAGCCCGGTGAAGCCGTATTTGGCGCTGCACCTGCAGAATTCCAACCCGAAACAGGATCGCTATTTCTCCAATAAGTTATACTGAGCGGCACTTGATCGCTTCCATCATTCATACCAACATCGAAGGGTTGAATGTGGATGCGCCAGTCGTTCGCCGGGTTATCATTGGTTGACAGGACTAGCACGATCGTATTATCGCTGCCGGGCGACGGCGTATCAATCACTGTTGAGATATAGACGCTGCTGGCAGTTCTGCCGACCTGAAAAATTGCGGATTTTGTTGTACCCCCGTCTGCACTCAGGTTAAAGCGGGTGGCACCTTTCCAGCCGGGATCGGTCTGTGATCCTGCGCCAAAATTTTCAACAATTCCGTCAATATTTGGAAGGCCGGTAATAGCACCGCCAATCTGAGGAATACACATATCGTCTTGTGCCTGAACCGCAACTGCCGACACAAAAACCATCAAGATTCCAATGAGCACAGCATAAGGGTGGGTAATCGAAATGCACCGATAGTTAAAACTTTTCATGACATACCTCCTCAAAAATTTTTACCTTATCCATGGGTTGCTGGCACCGAATGTTGCCCAGCATTGAATCTAATAATCACGTTTTGCTGATCGATCATTAAACTGCAGTCACTCCCTGAACATACCGCACAGAAATATCCGCGCCTCTTGTCACCATAAAGACCAGATCTGTGTCTGTACCCGTTGCGCCTGCTGTGAAAATAACATTTATATTTTGATTGGTCGTGCTGCCCGCAGCCGGAGGGGTTACGTTGAAAGTGGGTAGATCTATTTCTGCTGTTGACCAGCCTGTCGCGTTCCGCATAACGGCTGCAACTTGATAGGTCCCTCCTTCAGTGAATAAAATTGTGAACTGTACGCGCCCCGGCGAGTCGCGGGTGAACTGAACCTTATCACCGACAATCTGAGCCCCTGCATCGGCAAGTCTTAAAGTGACGCGAACCCGCGTTTCCGGTGTTGGCGGCGGGCTGCCAATGGTAATATCAATCTGGTCGTTCCCCGGGGTCACCATCGTGCCGGTTGTGTTTTCGGTGACAGCCAGCGTCAGTGTCCCTGTGGTCCCGTCGGGCTGGTTGGGCACAGTTGCCCTGACACGAATGTTTCTTTGAACCCCCGCAATATTTCCGGGAATGGTGATTTGATCGCTTGCACGCGGCTGGTCTGAACCATCCTCCAGCAACTGTGCTGACCACACGCCGCTGCCATCGATTGTTGGTGTTAGGGTATAGGTAGCGTCTTGATCAACAAAGGCGGTCACTGAAAAGCCGAAGATATACGATCCAGCTCTTATGTTTGGATCGCCGAATGGAAGGACCGGCGCAATGTTATAAAGCACTTCTACTCTTCCTTGAGGGATTAAGAGCGCTGGTCTCAGTGTCACGGTATCTGAATCCGTGCCCTTTGGATTTGTCACGACGACATTGACCGAGGAGCCATTAGGATCAAGTCCTGCGACATTCGGAACATCGAAAGTGAGCTGGCTGTCTGAACTGCCAAATCTAAAAAAAGGAACCCGCACCCCCCCTACCGTAACTATGTTATTGTCTGCCGGAACGCTAAAGTTTCTCCCGACTATTGTGAGCACATCACCAACGTGCAAAGGTTCGGTGAAGCTAAAACCTGTGATGACCACAGTATTGTCGCCCGGTCCACTGGTCTCTAACAAAGTCACTCTGCTGTCCAATGATTTAAGTTTGTCAAATATTGTATTCATCAAATTAGCAGTGATTAATTCACCCGGTTTTACTCTTTCAAATTGTTGAGCCATGGTCTTATCTCCCTTTAGTTCTATATCTTGGCATAGTTGCTGAAATCCCATCGATTGATGTTAAAACGTGCATTACCCTGATACGGGATGTTGGCATTGGCGAAGATAATATAAGGTTGGGGCCTGTTTATTGTGTTTTTGGAAACTAATTCCATATTCTCCCGGACAATATAAAGCCATATTAATTCTTTGCTATTTAGGGCGATAGGTGAATAGATCAGAGAATTATGGATCAGGGAATCAATTTTTTGGCCTTCAAGGTGAACAGGATTTCTGATAGTCAGATTATTGAAAAATTTCAGGTAATCAAAACCAGTCGATGAACCGATCCCTGTGATTGGTATTAGTCCCAAAGCCGGTAAATAAACGAAGTAGTCGCTGACCTCAATCGATGCCAATTGACTTTGAATAGCGTTCAGCGTTGTCATCTGAATTATTTGCTCCTGAAACTGAAAAAATATTGCTTCGGCGACTGCCAGGCGACGCGGACCTATCAGTGTCGGCCATGTGGCTGGAGGGGTTGGCTCATATGGCCGGCGCCGGACCGCCCACATGTCCACAAATTGTATCTTCTTTTGCGTCCATCGCAGAATTGCTAAAGGCACATCATTGTCTGTTATTTTATATTTAGAATCCTCCGCCAGTGAACGAAGCTTATCCATGGCACCGTAACTAGAAAAATCATTGCCGCCGAAAGGATCTTCAATAAATTTTCTTATTTCTTCTGTTCCAAAACAGGCATGGGCCACGATGTTTTTAAATATCGATACACTTTTATCATCCGATTTAGCCGACACTTCCATCAGTTTTGTTTTCGTACTTTCATCGAGCTCGTCGAAAGCAGGCCCGTTGAGGTCCATTTTCACGACCTTGAATTGCACCCCCTCCACCAATTCGCCCCTGCCGCAACCGACTATGCTGCCGTCATCGGGAATACTGCTCATGGGCGCCCTGCCGCTTAAATCTATCGCCGGCCGGATTAACACCGCGTAAACACCTGTGTTGCGCGGGATTTCAATTGGACCATCTTTCGAGCAGTCTTCAAATTTGGCTTTTGAAAATTGTACTTCTTCAGGTGGCGGAACGAGCGAGAGGCTGATCTTTTGCGGCAAATACAATGTGTCGCCATTGCGGTTAATGGCCAGGCCTTTTTGAATTTCCAGGGTGGTTCCCTCGGCAGCCTGGCCGGAGGGCAAGCCAACTTCAAGACCATACACGACCCCCTCGCCGATGGCCTGACCCAACAGCCGTTCATGTTGACGATTGGCTTTCTTTTCGCGGTCCATATCTTCCGCCGTCAGTCGGCGTCCATTAAAATAATGGGTGCTGTGGATGCCACCTTCTATAATTGGCTCGAGAAGTTGTTGGTTGCTCATGGTGTTCTCCGTTTTTCTTAGAAGCGCAAAAAGATGTTCACTCCGATTGAGCTAAAAACCCATTGGAGTTCAGACACTTCCGATGAGGCTTATTTCTATCATAACGTTAGGCAGCTGAGCCGGCGCCGGACCTGGTTGTTTCTGTACCTTGATACGAATGCCGGTATTAAAAAATGTCACGACTTGAAAGGTGAATCCTGTTGCCTCTGCGATACCCTTAACGATATAACTATGTTGGCTGCCCGCTGCATCCGGATTTGAATATCCTGAAAACGTTAGTGTGAAGACACCCTGCTGGCTTCCCACCTGAGTTGCCTTGAGCTCATTATAGACCGGTCCGATCGCGTTGCCCTGAAAATCAAACCGACCTGCAGCTGCAATCTGGTAGGCCCCGACGGAAGCAGCCTGGAACCGGTTCAGCATATATTCCTGTATCAGGCGGTTGGAGACATTAAAGGGTCGTTGGGATTCGTCGATGGTCACGACATCCGTGATCTGCCAGGTTTGGGGGTCCACCTCGATACCTATTTCCGCCAGCAGGACGCAGGCCTTTTCATCCGATGATCCCGCACAGATGTGGTCCGGCAGCAGCTTTGGTTTGACTTCGGTCACCCACACCTTAAATGCATGCCTGAAAAGAATTTCCGCATCGGCCGGGTGCAGCGCTTGTCCAAAGCCGTGCGGCGGGGAGCTGACCGCGGGTGGCGATATATCCAGGCCAAGTTCCGAAACCAGACTTCCAATCTTTGTCCTGGCTTCCTGCAGCTCGGTCGGGCCTAGCCGCGCCGCGCCGGACGAGACCTGAATCTCGGCAAAAAGATCGCCCAAAGCCCGCATTGCTTCTTCCTCGAATTGATCAGGCGGTTCGGTCGCCAGCTTCAATTCGAAGGATTCCTGCACCCGCGAATAGGCCTCGCTTTGGTCTTTGGGCTGACAGGGTGAGGTGCGAATCAATACTTTATCCGAAAGACATTCATGGTAGCACAGCACGATATAAAGTGAATCTGGCACCGGCGCCGGCGGGCTGGCTTGAGAAAATTTTTCGCTGTATTTTTTCAGCCATTCTTTGAGGGAGACACATTGCTCCTTTTCAACCCGAATCAACCGGCCATGCATGTCCAATGCGAAACCTTCGCTGACTGAAATTTTGTCATTATCCTGCACGGATACGTTTAAGCCGCAGACTGTGCCGTGGCCATGAAGCAGCCGATTGTGCAGCCGATCTCTTTCAAGAAAATAATACTGTTCCTGAAAAAACTCGGCCGGCGTGAGCAGCATCCCAATAGGATAGTTCACTCGTTTGAATGAATCCTTATTTTTTAGTGGAGTAACAGGGGTCATAAATTCACTCATGGTTTTCTCCTTCTGATATACCTCCGCTTTTTGGTGTTACTGCTAGGCATTCCCCGCCGTATCTCGTCCCAGTATTAAACGGCCTGGCACTTTCCAGGCCGGCGGCAGGCTTAAAAATCCCTCCGCCAGATAGTGGCCTCCCAGCACTGCATCCTGCAGGGGCCGAGCGGGTTCCATAATGGTTTCCATCCCCAAACGGGCTTCACCGACACGAAACATGGCAAAATATTGTTTGACATCGAAACTGGTGTGGGCGGGCTTTTCCAACTCGACGATTCTTTTCACGATTTCCGGATCGGGTCCACTCCATGGGCTAGGGGAATTCAAGGACGTCGGCAGCAGCACGGTAAATTGATGGGCGTAACGACTGGTGGGCAATGCCAATGATACGAATTGTATCCAGTCATTGAGTTGAAGCTCATGGGTCGGCATCGCCCGGGGAAGTTGAATGGTATCAAAGGATATGTTTTCGTCCGCGGCGGCTAATGACCAGGCGTTATTGAGTTGGTTTACGGTGCGATAGCGTCGGGCCAGGTAGTTCTGATAGGCAATGGTGTCGGCCTCGTTGCACGATACCGGCGCATAGGTGAATTTCAGTTCATTTTGCAGAAAAAAAATCCAATCATCCGCGGCTATATCCGGTTCGGGTCGCAGGGGCGGCAATTTAATTTCTGCAAAATCGTTGTAGCCGGTTTCCCACTGCTTATTTAAAGCCCCGATGGAATCATCATATTTGTTTTTCAAATAGATTTGATACTCTTTGTCCAACACCTCCGCCCCGTGAGAAGGCTCCCATGGGTCTTTGTCGGAGTGGATACCCGGGGCTTCCAGCATTGTCGGATCACCAAAAGTCACCCCCGGTGCCTGCCGCAGCAGGAATTTTTCTACGATGCGCACGTGAAAACCCGAGAAAGCGGCATCCTGCAGCGTGGAGTCCGAATGATAGTAGGCGGTAACATCTTGCGTGAAAATCGATTCGTCCGGGCATGGATCCGTGGCCAGACGAACCGCCCGGATGATTCCCGGCACGGTGCCGCGCTGAGAAAATAACTCCATAATATGTGCCAGCCACAAGCGCCGGCGGCCTTCGCCCCAGGATTCCTGCTGAATGATCTCAAACCAGCCCGCCAGCCAATCGAGAAATTCCGGGGGCACACTGTCAACGTCGAACAAAACCTGGGCCCAGGCGATCCGGTCTTCAATAGTGGTAAACAAACCTTCCACATTGGCCAGGAAACGCTCCAAAAAATCCGCTGAGGTTTCATCATCGCGAAAAATTGCGGGCAAATATTCATTTGAGTAGGAAAAACGAGGGTAGTAGGCGCGCAGCGAACGAATACGCGGCGAGTTTCGTCCCGTGCCCGCCAGCGTCAGCCGGATGATTAAGTAGCGGCCGGTGACATTATGAAGCAATGTCTCCCAGGTACCGGCGATTTTTGGGGTCGCAGTGCCGTCCGCATAGGGCTCGTGATATGGGATGTCGGATCCCATGGTGCGCCGATAAGGTTGGGGTTGTTCTTTCCAGACCCCTGATTCAGCAAAAGTCGAATCGGCAATCAACGCCTTGTCGTTGGCCGCCCGGCATTCGATGCCGATGCCGGCGCCGTCCGGAATCACGGCGTCCAGAAAAATTCGGTGCCAGACACAGTCGTGCTGTCTGCCGTCAAAAGTCCGCGTCGTCACCTGCCCTTCTTTCCAGTAGTGGGATCTTTGTGCAATCAGCGGCAGCCATTTATTGTCAGCGTCATAAAATACCTTGCCGGCGGCGGCCACCAGCGCTTTTCCCTGGGTGGTGCGCATGGGGTAGTAACAGTCCTGCAAAGCCAGGCTCAGGCCTTCGATGGTGATATTGAGATCAAAGACAAAAGTCTGCTTGCGATCGGCGGCGCTGACATAGAGCATTCCGTCAAGGTTTGGGGCCGTGATATCGGCGACAGGCGCAAAGACGAAGTCGTGGGCGAGCAACTGGTAAGGCATCGGCCAATCAGGATCGTCACCGAGATACTGAAAGTAATCATCGAGGTGATAGATGCCCAGACACCTGGCTTTGTCATAGTGATACACCGACGTTTTCCCTTTGCCCGGGTCTAAACCCAAGATCATAATGGTATCATCCGGCAGGGTTTCGATAGAAACGGGTGCATGGGCGTTTACCGCTGAACCCATGCCGGTTTTGATTTCGGAAGGAAAGCATGATCGTTGGCGACATGGGTCGGATGTGTCTTGGGGTTGGAAAATGCCGGGTTCATCACCCCCGGGTTCGTCATGCTCTGTCGCCAGATCGAGTACGGTAAAGTTTTCGTCCAGACGCCAGAATCGGGGGGGCTGCTGCTGTCGAGTATCCACAAACCGCCGTCCGATGCAGGTGCCATGTCAATCGGTGTAAAGGATATGTCTTGGGGCCAGAGCAGCAGGTTGGGCGGATTGCCTGCATGCAAATCAAAAACCAGCAGACCGGCCGGCTCCAAAATGCCGGCTACCAGATAGTCATACCGGGTGATCGCCAGGGCCTGCAGATATGACGGTTGGTGCAATTCGATATGAACAGCGGGTTTAAAGTCGCCGGTGGCGTCATCGCAATAATCTTCTTTGTACCAATCGTCCAATGACCAATAACTCAGAGGCGCACCGCCTTGCCGGCTTAAAAACCAAATGGCATGTTGCTCGTCGTCAAGCCAGAAAATATTGCCATAGCGATCTCCGGCTGCTCCGCGACGCTGTGACGGGATTAATGGAGTGGCAAGTTGGTCCGTGTCTGGACGAAACAGGCGTGAGCGTAATCGAATCCCGGCATCCTGTTCATCGTACAGAACCCCGGCGCTCAAATGGGCGGGATCGGATGTCCAATCAGGCTTACCGATAAGCGAATGAAATTTTGTTCCATTAACATCCATACAATTTCCCCGGTCGAGTCATCAGCACTCCGGCGGCACCACCGGTATCGGAACAATGGGCTCCGTGGGAATGGGCGGTTCATCCGGCGTCAATGCGCCGGCCCCCCCCGTTATCAGCGACTCTAGATCTTCAGGATCGCCGAGCCGCGTGTCGACCTTGACCAGTTGCGGCAGCTGCAATCCTTCCATTTTAATTTCATCGAGCAGGCGGCCATCCTCATCGCCCAGCAGCAGCTTTTTGACATAGGCCACACCGTCAACGCGAGCGGCTTCCGCCCATAGCTCCTGAACCATAACGACTTTTTCCAACGGCCAGCCGTTTTCCTGTCGCCCGCCGTGCAGCGGCGACAGAAATCGTTTTAAGGCTTGATTTACCGCTTCGCGCACCGGAGGAAAATCCTGCCCGGCAACCACTTGTATGCCGACCGAGACCACCACCGGCTTGTATACCGGACCGTGGACATGCACTTCCGTGCTGACCAGTCTCCTGGGCCCGAGATAGCGGCAGATTAAGTCCAGCATACGCGTGTCCGGCTGGGACGCATCCGGATGCACCGTATCGTAGCGCGGAATTACCAACACCGTGACAACCCCGGGAGACAGATTGTCGGGAAGATCGGGATTGAACAGGGTCAGCACCTCCACGCGTCCAATGTCGACACCCGGCGTCCTCCGGACAATGTCTTTAAAGTCAGACTCGGTCACCAAACGGTCGCGGTGCTGCATGAATTTCATAATGCCTTTTTCGGCTTCTTCCGGCGTTTCCGCTTCGTCGCCGCCCCAGGTCGGCAGCGGGTTGTGCACCGTGAGTCCGGCCGGCACCGTCGACCCCTTACTTATGGCGCCGATATTGACATTGCCCGACCGACCGCCGCCATAGTCATAGCTTGCCAGCATTTGGGCACCCATCGGCGGGCGCATACCGTGCTCACCGTCGCCAAAACGAATCTGCCCTGATTCGTGATCCAGGGCAAAAACCATGGGATTTTTCTGCCGGACAGATTGACGGGTATAATTCTGTTCGATATGGGCCTGTTTCAGACCGGGTCTCTGCCCGAGAGGCCGAACCGGGACTTCGGGACCGGCTGACCGCAAATCTTCAATTTCTGTCCAAGGCACGCCGTTTATCGTCAGCTGCACCGAATTTCGTATGGCCGGTGTGTTGGCCAGTGACACGGTTTGATCCGGCTCACCGTTGCCCGGCCCCAAATTCTCAACCGTCACATGAGCCCGCTGGGAAACCGAAGCGGCATTGATTCCGACCCAGCTGAGCTTTGCATTCAGACCGCCGTGCTTTCCGCTGCTGGGCAGCCGGATGCGAATCCAGGCGATCACCCGATCGTTATCCTGCAGTTGCGGAAGCGCCGGCGGAAAATCACCGGTGCCCCGGTCCTGCTCTTCGGTGAACGTCCAGGTGTTGAGCTTATTCGCAGCGGGCAGCCGTAATTTAACGACATCCGGCTCTACAAGAGGATTGCCCTGTTCAAGGACCGTCAAACGTTCATATTTTGGGGTTCCGTCCGCCTGCCGTTCATCGGTCGAATGTTCATAGACCAGGTGCTGCTGATTTTCCGCTGTCGCTTCTCCACCGGGCACCAGCCTGTGTGTGGCTTGGTCTTCTTCCGCCGGGTAAATGCCGACATTTAAAATTTTATTGGCGATGCGGCTGCGGACATTTTCGACGCCGTCGTTGGGCCGCGCCAATAATGGCAGCCAGAGTGAATGATCGACAACAGTGTCTGCGCCGATATCAAATATCGGTATCTGATTTGCGTCGGTAGGGGGGTCAAGCCGGGTAGTTTCATAAAAGACCGGCTCGGTCGACGATTGGCGGTCGCCGAAGGTGATTTGATAAAGCGTTTTGAGTTCCTCCGGTACACTCTCCACTCTTCGCTTATAGTAAACATGGGTTTCAACCGGCAGGACATCAACCGCATCTTTGGTACGAAACGGGACATTGCCGGCCAGCACCTCCAGATCGGAATTCAGTGTGATTGTTTGCGACGGACCTTTTTCATTGGCAAATACAATGATACCGGTGGCCGCTGATGCCGGCTGCATAGGGATGCCCAGCAACTTCAAAAATTTAACCCGATTGCGCTCCGGAATCAGATTGGCGCGGTACAGAATGTTTTCCGTCATGAATGAAAACAATTGCAGCAGTGTGATTCCGGGGTCGCTGTCGTTATGGTTGTTCCATTCCGGATTGTGTACCCGGATCCGGGCAATGGCTTCATTCAAAATCGCCTGATAATTGCTCTCTCCGATTTGAGGTATTTTTAAGGGCATATAATTCCCCCGCTTGTATTCGGGTCGATATCTAACTGCCAAGATTCAACTGCACACTGACACGTTCCGTTTGCTGGGTGGCGATTAACTTATAATTGATCGTCGCGATGGCCTGCTGTGAATCGTTGGCATCTTCCGCGACATTAACTTCCTGGAGCTGGATTCTCGGTTCCCACTGCTCGAGCGCCTGGGTGATGCGTTCTTCGATAAGACGTCTGGTTTCGACCGTATTGGGTTCAAACAAAAAGTGCTTTAGTCCGGCGCCAAAGTCCGTGAGCATTAAACGTTCGCCAATTTCGGTGAGTAAAATGACCTGGATCGCTTCGCGAATATTCTTGGTGCCCTCCGACCATGCCACCTGTCCGTTGGCATCAATACGGGGGGGAAAGCTGAAACCGCGCCCAAATAGGTTGGCTGCATCGGTCACTGTTTTTTTCCTTTAAAGCCCGGTATCGGGAAACAGACAAAGAGATAGGGTATCCATCGAAAAAAATAATCGAGCAGCTGGACAATGATCAGCAGTAAAATAAATGCACAGATCGTCACGATGGGAATCGACAGGGAACAAATCATACCCAGGGTATTGTCGGCATCCTTGCCGCAAGGTCCGGTACTGCTGGGATCCGGCAGATCCTTATGAAACGGCCAGGGTAATACGGACAAAACCAGATCGCCAAAAGTCATTTTTCGCATTCGTTTGAGTTGACCGCAGAAAATATCCGAAATGGCAAATCCGGCATTTTTGCTGAACTTGCGCAATCCCGCCGGCGAAGTGTCCAGCGGCATGGGTATCCGGATGGGCCGGGCCGGGGCATCCGGGTCAAAAAAGGCGGCCAATTGAAATACGCGCGTGGGGTCGCTGACCACCGGCGGATGCAGCGGACCGCAGTTGGGCCGTTCATACACACAGCGGATAATAAACCAGCTGTCGCGGCGTGATACATTGGCCTGCAGCGCCAGCGGAATCTCGGGTTGGGGACTTGTTGCCGGCGGCAGGGCCTTGGCAACCATATTGGCGAAGGAGTCCAGTTTCGCCAAGGCCGCTTCCAGCTTATCCGTTGTATCCACATATTGTTTGATGTCGTCGTCAATCGGGATGTCGGGTAAAGGACTCGCACTGCTGAAATCCGGTGACGTAAGCGGCCCAGGATCAGCCAGGGGGAACAGAAAATCCGGCCAGGGATATTCTGGATCCAATGGATTCACGGACCGGTCGTATGCGACGTCGACGGATTCAAGATCATCTTCTATGGTCTTTGCTTTTGTTTGATCGTGTCCGCCTTTAATCGCAACCAGGGCCTTTAATAAATTCTTTTTAACGACGCTTTTGGATGAATAAGGCGTGCCGTTGATTAAATCGGTGCGTAGCGTATCATCAAGCTTCGCGCTGATTAAGGCATCATAAAGCTTTCTTTTGGGATCGTTGGTATCTGAAATGCTATCGGCGGTCCAAATATCGGAAAAATATCGGTCTAAAAATTTTGCTAAATCCAATAATATATACCACGAGCCGGTTTGAATTTGTTCCCGTATTGATTTGAGCAAATCGGCTTTGACCGGATCTTGACCGGGATATAAATATTCCGGCGGGTCATCGAATGGATCCGGATAATCAGGCTGATTCTCTGTTTTCAATTGATTTTGCACGAATGCCGCTTGTTCAACCAGCGCCTTCCAGGGGGCAACAACCTGGGACATAAAAAGGGCCTTGCGGGGGTCCATGGCGGTTGCTTGTTGTTTTACTTGTGCCAAATCCGCTGCTGGGCTGTCGGCCTCCTGATCATCGGTTTCTTTGGCACTGTGATAGACTTCCCGGTTTCCGACCGGGATGGTCCCGGCATATAAACGCCGGTTTCGGCCGGTGACATCCGCAAAATCCAGGTTGAACAAAGGAAATTGCTCCTCGCCTTCGGCCAATTCGGTTTGCTTACCGGCTGCCAGTTTCTGCCATAGCCCGCCGGAAATCGTTCTGATGAAGGCATATTCATCCCCGTTTTCCGGTCCGCTCACCGCCGGCTGCTGGGCTTCGGTTTGACCATTTGGGGGAGTCACCCGCCGGATCACAAATTTCACCTTCTCCTGCCGGCCTTCATTAACGTTGCGATAAGGCAATCCCGGCCGGTCACAAACCAGGGAGGCCGCAACCAGGTAAAAGCGCTGGTGGGCCGGCTGGAAAAGTTTAAACGGCAGCGGTTCGGATGGTGCCTTATCCGGTTGCGCGTCATTCGAATCTTGCTGATCGGTGCCGATTTTGGCGAGATCTGAATCCAAAGTCAGCTTTTTAATTTTTTTCGAAAACTGGGACACCGGCTTGGCAACATCGATTAGATTTGAGATACCGGGCGCGGGCGCCGGTTGGCGCCAGGTTTCAGGCCTGGCAACCCACTTTCTTAATTGATTGGGGTAATAATTCATCAAAGCCAGGAACTCTTCCATGAACGAGTCGCTGGCAAATCGCAAAATCGAAGGCTGCGAAATGGTCTCGCCCCCGGTTTCTCCGGCCGTTTCCATGTTATGGCTCCACAAAGGTGATGGCGCCATCCATTTAACATCATGGTTCGTGATTAAATCTACCATATGCTCCCCGCGCAGGGTGTTTGAGAGGCGCTTATCACGCTGTTGGTGATCACCGTATCCGCTTGAACCGTGCCGCTGAATCGCGACATCCCCGCATTGACGGTGAGCAGAGATGTGGACACTTCAACAGGACCGCCGCTGGATATGGTAATTTTTGACGATGCGTTCACCGTGATACCGCCGGTTTCCATGCGAATGCTGTTGCCGTTGCTATCCTGTATTTCTATGGCGCCCGGCCCATCTTTGAGGGTAATTTCCTGTCCGCCGGGAGTTTTCATATTGAGCTTTTCCTGTCCGTTGCTGTCATCGATGGTGATGGTCACACCGTTGCGGGAACGGATGGTTTTAGTGTTATTCTCACCGCTGTCATCCATTTGTTCGGGAGGCGCATCGCTGCCGTTCCAGAGGGCTCCGACGACATAGGGCCGACGCGGGTTGCCGGCCTCAAAACATACGAGTACTTCGTCGTTGACATCCGGAATGAACCAGGTGCCGCGATTGTTGCCGCCCATCATCGTGGCCATCCGGGCCCAGGCTTCATAGCGGCTGCCCTTGCCGTCCGGCGACCAGGGCAGCATAATTTTAATGCGTCCCTGTCCGTCAGGGTCTTTAATGTCATTTACCAGGGCGGGATATACCCCGTAAAATCGTCCCCCCAGGCCCATCGGCAGTCGTTCGGAAACCGTTTGCTTGCCCAGTAACTCGAATATCATCATGACTGTCCAATTCCCGGGCGTTCGACTTCAACAACGCTCCGATAACCTTGAGTAGTGTCAAACAGGTGCCGGACCTCGGTCACGTAGTACAGGCCGTTGAACATCTGGCCCAGACCGCTCAGTGAAACATGCGCACCGACCCGCAGACGCCCGTCGCCTTCCAGAACCGCGCGACCGGTAACAAACCGCCGGGCCTTGCGCCGAAATGCCGCTGCGGCATGATAGCGTGCTTCTTCATCGTTGTGAGCCACTTCATGCACGACCTGTTGAGTGCGTTCTCCCAGGGCGCGTCGCAGCAATGAACTTCCGCTTAACTCACCGCTGCCCAGTTCCGCTTGGATGGCGCTTTCAGTGGCATCGTGGGTCATGCCCTGTTTGGCCGATACATCCCACCCGCTCACCGTCAGCTGGGTGCATTGATGGGACAAATCAGCCAGAACGGAAAATTCCTTCAGCCGTTGGCCGTAACCGAAAACGATCTCTCCTTCGTTTCGCCGGCTGCGCGCCTGGGCATGCAAGGTGGTTCCGGTGATCCACAACTCGGCATCAATCGCCCTGGCCCTCTCCCGCAAAAAAGCCAGATCACTTTGATTCACCTGGCACAGCACCCGATACTGCGCCGGACCATCGATGTCGATCTCCGTTTGCAGGCTGTGATCCGAGGCAATCTGCTCGATGACATCGGTATCGGAAACATCCTCGAAACTGCGGGTGCGGCGGGTCATTCTTAAATCCTGGAATTTGTCTTCAGCCAAAACGGTAATTTCCGGTGAGCGATTCTGCAGAAAACGACCTTCTATACCGGTAACCAGGCCTTCAAATACGTTTTGCGCGGTATCGGCTTCGCCCAGCGCGATTTCAATTTTTTTGCCGAAATCAATGATCTGGCGGTCAAAGTAGAGATAGGTGACGCTGCCGTTGGGGTTACCCCAGTTGCCGATGGTCATCTCACAACAATAAAGCCCAAGGGTGGTTTCCAATACCATCAGGCTCTGGAGGCCATCGCTGAGCACGAGGTCCTCCTGGCCGTCCAGCAGCAGGGTTGGCCTGGCGGAATAGACATTGGAAGTGGCGGTTTGCGGCGGCATGCGTTTCTCTAATGGGCCCAAATTCTGAGCAGGCGGTTCATTTGATACTGAAGGACATCATACATATCCATCGGGTTTAACTGGACGCCGCCCTCCGGCGCGGATGATGTCTCGGCCATTGTTTCTTCCGGTGTGTCACTGGTCTCCGGTATCACTTCGAATTCGTTTATAATGACGGCCATTATAAATCTCCTGCGATGAGTTTTTTGTACGTTTCCTTGGCAGATGCGATATGCGGGTTAATCAGGGTCCCGGGCGTCATAAAACGGGGATTTTCAATACCATTGGCAGCGGCCAGTGCTTTCCAGTCGCTTCCCGGGTCAGCCTTGCCCGCCATTTGCTGGATGGATTCGCTTTGCTTGGCGGCCTGCAGCGGGTTGGTCCCCGGAGATTTGTCAGGGGTCGCCGTCCCGGCCGGCTTTTCGGATTCAAGCTTGACCAGCATGCCGGTAATGCCGATGGCCAGCATGGCCCTCAACGGTCGGCCGTCTTCCGAAAAATAGTCTAGTTTCTGGCTGAGACTGTCCATGATGCCTTCATAGGTAAATTTGCCCCAAATGACTTTGACACCCGGTGGAACCGGTTGGTTTTTTTCATCCTTCAACTCGGCCGAGGGTGTGATGAAGTGCACCACCTCGTCCGTCAAGCGAAGGACATCATCGTACTGGGGATTGGTATCTTCAATGGCGGTCACATCAAACCATAGATCCATGGTGAGTTTGCTGGTCGCCACCCCGGCAAATTGCAGGGCCGCACCCCCCCGCTGGTCGCCGCCCGACTTTTGCGTGCTGTAGCTCAAACTCAGTGTTTCCGGGTTAAACTGGACTTGAACCACATGATTCAAATCCTGGGAGGTCTTGCCGACCCATTTAATGGCATGCAGGCTGGCCCTGGCCAGATTTTGGGGTGCATGGGGCATGGAGAATCACGGTCCTTTTTATTCCGATTGCGTTTGCGACGAATCGTCGATTTGAAAACTTAACCTCTCGTAGGCAATTTGCATTTCCTCTATTGCCAGCAGGCCGTCCTTGGCATTAAACGGCGGGGCTTTGATCTTGGTCGGCACACTGCGGCTGAGCTTGAAGCGCACGTGATTTTTTTGATGATCGGAGGATAACAGGATCACGTCCGCATCAAATCGTTTTCCCGTTGCTTTTCCCTGCTGGACCATTTCGAACCATTGCCAGAGGTGAAAACTCGAGGTCATGCCCCGCTTGAGAGTTAACTGCCCGTAATTAACGGGACCGTTTAAGTGAATTTGCCGGGTATTGTCGCCGCCCTGGCGGATGGTCTTGGGCTGCATGGTCATTTCCAAACCGTCGCATTCCGAAAACGCCGCGTCGCACAGGGGCTTGGCCACATCCGGTACATGGATTTCGACTTTGAAATTAAAAGCGGTAAACGGATATTCCAGTTTTTTATTTTCCGGTTCTGCGGCCATCATTAAATCTCCTCAACCCGACCGCCTTCGCCGTCACCTTGGATCAAACGGATGGTCAGGAATTTCAGCGGCTGGGATGGGGCCACTTTCAGATCGACAACGAGCCGTCCTTGATCAATGCTCTGCCGGGTATTGTTGGATTCATTGACAATCACGCGAAACGCCTGGTCCGGTGTATTCCCGGCAAAGGCCCCGCGGGTATACAGGCCGGTCAGCGTGCGTTCGAAAATACGCTCAATCAAGCGCCGTGTGCTTTCGTCATTCGGATCGAAGGTGGTTTCCATGCCTTCGCGGATTGCCAACCGGCGCAGTAGAATCAACAGCCGCCGCACGTTAAGCAGTTTTAGTTCTTCGTCCTCGCTCAGGGTAGCCGCGTTAAAAACGACAGTACCGCGCGAATCGGTTGTCAGCAAATTGATTTGGGCCTCGAACAGGCGAACGGTTTCAAGCCGGTTGTACGTTTGCGCCAATCCAACGACATCCTGCAAAACAATGTTCGCCGGTGCCACCCAGGCACCCCGGTGGATACTTCTTTTTGCAATGACGCCGCAAGCAACGCCATCGGGCGGAACGGTCAAAGGGTTTGCCCCATGCTCCAGACCCATAGGCCAGGGATGGTAGATTGCGCCGTATGAAAACAGGTTGGCTTCCCCCTGTCGGCTATTGGCGATCAGCCGGTTTTTATAGTTAATCGCCTGTCGGCTTTGAAAATGCTCCGGCAGGCTCAGTATTGATACCATGTCTCCCCGGGACCGTGCCATGCGCAGCATCGCCTGGTGAATATTCAGCATGGCGACATCGCTATATTCCTCCGCCGAATGCAGGCGCCATTCTGATTTAGGCTGCGGCAGCAGCCATACTGTATTGGACCACGGACTGTATACGGCCTGCCCAATGTCTTCCTCGTTTGCCGTTTTATCTTCCCCGGCAAGGAAAACCGCCCGGACCCGATAAAAGCGTATCTTTAAATGGTGGGGGGCGGTTTCGTGCTGGGTTGCCTCAGTCGGCGGAAATTCGTTGGCCAGTTGAAATAAAGGATCGAATGACGCCTGCAGTTGATATTGCACATTGTTTTCATGATTTTTCCAGACAATGCGATAAAATCGCGTTTCATCCACCTGGGATATTGCAGCATCGGGGGCCCTCAGGATTTTATCCTCGCATCCTGTAAAACCATCCCGGGCCTTGAAATAGGCGGTATTGGACCAGGGACTGGTCCGGTTTTCGCCCAAGGCATGAACCCGAAAATAGTGATGGGATTCACAGTCTTTTTTAAAGGGAATATCAATGCGCGGATTTGTGATTTGATGTGCTTCGATGATCTTCAAAAATTGGGGATCCGCGGCGTGCTGGAACAAAAATTCAACGCTCCCGACACCCGCGAACTTCCAGACGACTTCAATTTTTTGCGCGTCTTCGTCCATCGACAATGATTCTATAGCGGGCGGGGGCAGTAATGTGGCGCTATTGCTTTCCGTCGGGGGATTTTCGATCGGAGGAATACCCCGACTCCATCCTTGATGGACGGCATCGGGGACCGATAAAAGGGTGATTTCATCGATAAAAAATAATGAGTGAATGCCTTTAAGCGGTCTAGGCCGTTTTTGGTTTTGAACATAACGATAATAAACGGCCTGCGATTCCAGTGTCACGGAGGTCGTCTGGGCCAAATCCTCATCCATAAACAATTCATCCAAACGATTACCGCGCTGCACGCCATCTCTGACAAGGGCCGTGTCCGGGTCGGTATCGCCGGCGGCACGGGTGTCCACGATCTGGAACAAAGACTCACTCATTCCCAATGGAAACCAGATGGGGGCGTCATCAATATCCCGCTTATCCGACGGTGAGGACCCGCTGGCGACATCATCGGCAAAATCCGGGGCGGCAAGGGGGAAATTTTCCTGCATCGCCTCCGCACTGAGGTCATTTATTTTTCTTTGACGGGCATCCGGCTCGTCGGGCGCCCAAAACCGTCGATCGTCGGGATCAATGTTCAACCATGATCTCGGATCTCCGTCAAGAAACCCAAGATTAAGCAGGGATTTCTGACCGATTTGGGGGTGCTCCGCAATTAATGCAAAATCAATGCGCTCAACATAGGGATATGATTGGTCACCGTTGACCAGGTTGTTTGCATCGATGAGTTCCCAGAGGTCCTCTTCTTGAGCTTCCAGCGTGACTTCTTTACGTCCTTTTTGGTCCTGGATAACGACATTTTGGATCACCATAAAGCCCAATTGCTCTTGGGCAGGGCTTGATGCCGATTCCCATTGGACGGGCAGCACCGCTCCCGGCTGGGGCAGGGCTAGTTCCGGATCATACTTGTAAGTCAACCGCCAGGGTGTCGTGTCCGGCGGTGATAGATACAGGCTTTTGTTTTCGACGGCTTCCCAGTGCCCGGCCTTAATATCCGGGGCGGCCTTGTTCGGCAGTCGAATGCGAGTCGGCGGACATCCTTTTTGGCAAATTCGCAGTCCCACAAAGCCTTTTCCTTCCACCGTCGTTGTATTGCCGGCTTCATCGAATTGGACGGATCTGACCGGCAAATAGCCGATTGAATAATCCGATGAGGAAACTGCCGTGGAAGGGTAGCGCAGCTGCAGCAGATCGTGGGGCTGCAGCCGTCGATCGGTTTGACTTGCAACCGTAATTTTATAGTGCGATTTGTCGGCTGCCGGTAACAATTTGGTTTTGGCCAAACCGAAATTTTCACGTCGCAGCCGCGTTCTCACGGTAACCGTATCCGCCCAGCTGCCGGGCGAACGGGCAACAATATAGGCAGATACCGGGCCGTCTATACTGGATTGAGTAACCGCAACGCCGCCCATGCCCGGTATGGGAAACCACTGGGTGTCGGCCTGGTCATCGGCTACCCGCACGACCCAGCAGCGTTGCCCGCCGGCGCGAAAAAATGCCCTGACGGCAGCTCCTAAGTAAGCAGACTGCATCCGCCCCTTCTCCGGATTCCACAACAGGGGCAGATCAGGGCCGAAAATGGTGTTGTACTGCTGCACATCTTCAATGCTGACAGGTATATTGATCGGCCCACTCGCTGCAAACCCCACAAATGCAGCAATATCCATGCGGGGCAGTATATCATCCGCGGGTTTGGTCTCTGCCGTAAATTTAATGCCTGGTAAGATCACGGTGATTATCGACTATCCTCAGAGCTCTGTATTTAATTCTTCACAGGCCAAAACCAGTTCTTCGACGGCAACGTCCGCACCTTTGGCATTGAGTGCCGGACCGGTGTACTTGATCGGTCTGGCATTGCTCAAGGTCCAGGTCACCACCGTGGTTTGCCGGTCTTCACTCAGCAGGTGAATTTCCACCGGACGGTGGGCCTCTTCCTGCAGGCCCTGTTTGACTTGGCCGATCCACTCGTTTAAATCCTCCGCCCCGATCACCCCCCTTTTCAAGGTAACATCCGGCACTTTGTTGGTGCCGGTGATCTTAAGGGGAGCATTCCTTTTATCGTTGCCGTTACGATATTCGGCTACGGTGATTTCCATTCCCAGGCCGCTGACTTCTTGGAAACCGGCCTCGACGGAGTCGGTGCCATTGCCGATATCAACCAGAAAATTAAATTGACTAAACGGTCTATCGCGTTTTGCTGCCATACCAGTTCTCCTTTATGTGTTCTCAACTAATTTGTTCAGGTTAGCGGTTGGAATCTGCCGTCCATTGACCGATACGGAAAATGACGAATTCAGCCGGCTTCACCGGTGCCACACCAATCAGACAAATCAGTCGTCCGTTATCAATATCATTTTGCGTCATGGTGGAACGGTCGCAACGCACAAAATAAGCCTCTTCCGGCGCCGTGCCCATCAAGTGCCCGGACTTCCATTCGTTGAACAGAAAATCAACAACAGTGCGCGTAACTTTGGCCCACAGGGGCTCACTGTTGTTCTCAAACACAACCCATTGCGTGCCGCGATCGATTGAACGCTCCAGGTAGGCAAAATAGCGCCGGACATTGATGTATTTCCACTCCGGATCGGAGCTGATGGTGCGGGCACCCCAAAGGCGGTAGCCCCGCCCGGGAAAGAAACGAAAACAATTGACGCCTTTGGGATTCAGCACGTCTTGCTGGCCTTTATTGATTAAAAATTCAAAGTTTATGGCACCGCGGACACGCTCGTTGGCCGGTGCTTTGTGCACCCCGTACTCAATATCGTTTCTGGCATAAATCCCGGCTACAAATCCGCTAGGGGGTAAATTGAGCTCTTCATTGTCGACGGGGTCTAAAATGGTAATCCAGGGATAGTAGAGGGCGGCATGGGTCGAGTCGAATTTGGCACGCCAGTTGTTGACATCTGACAACACCTGATTGGGATGGGTATCCAGCACGGCGACCCGGTAGCGCATTTTGAGGCAATGGATCAAAAGATTGTTAGTAATGGCCTGGCTTTCTTTCTTGCCGGCCGTGTCGCTGTCGTAAAAACCGGTCGATCCCGGCGCCGCAACAATGGAGATGTTTTCCAAATCTTCAAACGCGGCCAGGCCGTTTTTCAGGCCGCTTTTTTCAACCTCGCCTTCATAATTGCTGGCTGCAGGGGGTGATCCGTCGCTTCCGCCGGCGAGGGAAACCCGAAGAGTGACCTCCGCTTCAGTCGAGTCCGAATTTTCGTCTGCAAGCCGTTCTAAGATCGTTCGATCCGGGCTTGTCACCGTAGGGGAGCGGGAGCCCTGTGACAACAAGGCCTCCGCGATGGCGGCCCCATTTGCTTTTTCGGCATCTATGGTTATTGGAACCCACAGTTCCGTGGCCCTGTTGATTGGCTTTTTAGCAAAAACTTTCGGCAACCCCTGAAAATGTTTGGGATGAAATCCAAGGCCTTCCCAGGTTTGCGGATCCTGAAACCTGCCCTTGCCTTCAAATGTGACACTGACCGTTAACACTTTAACTTGAGTCAGGCTTACCGAGCTGTCAGAGAGTAGAAAGTCGGCCGAAGGTGACTCAACTTCTGCCGGGTGAAAGCGAAACGTCTTGCGATTGGCTTCGTCGACGTCTGATTCCAGCCAGTAGATGGTACCTTCGTCGGAAGGCCCCCGGCCGCTATTGCCGGTTCCCTTGGCCATGACGACGTCGTATTCACGTGCCCCCCGCAATACCCGTTCGTCTGAGTCCAATATGTCGTCGCCCAATATCGGCAAAAAATACACATTCCCGTTGCCTGCGGCGCCTGGATGCCGTGCTTCAACTGTCAATTGCGCGCCGCCGGTACCGCTGATTGGGCCCGCACTTGCAGCCTTCCCGTTATTGGAGGTGCCTTGATCGTTGTAGACACGCGACACGTATAGACGTCTTCCACCTTCGCTGAAAAAAGCCCGTACCGCGTGGGCCATGTAATTGATTTCGGGGTCTTTCCCTTCAAATTCGAGTTGCTCCAGTCCCCCGTAGATTCGTTCGAAGTCCGGGTAACTGGTTAACAACTCCGGCTCCCCGCTTATCGGACCAAACCGGGTCGGACCGACAAAGCCGGCCGTGCTGGTGCTCACACCCTCGATCGTTTTGGGCCGAAAGCTGGTCTCCTCAATATATACACCTGGAGCTAAATATTCTGGCATGACTTTTTCTCCTTTCTTGCTTAAGATATTGAGTTTAAAGGTTCAATTAAAAGTTTTGCGCTATGTTCTTCAGCTGTGTGCAAGGTCCGCAGAATAAGTTCTTTTCCTAATTCCAGGTCGCCTGTTATTCCTTCTTTCGACGTAACTGCGGTTTCAAATATCTTCGCTTTTTTTTGTTGAATAATATTTGCCAGATTCGGAAGCCCGGTATTCGGCAGGAGCCTCATATCCGTGCCGCCGTAAAATGCCCGGACGCTGATTTTCCATGATTGCTCGTGAATGGGTATCCGGCTCGAAGGCGGGGAGACATCGATTGATTGCATGGTCAGGGGATAGGGAAACATGACGGCAGTCATTCCGTTTTCATCGGCAATACCGACCCAGGTAGTTTCTAAGCCTATGATGCTGACTTTTAGTACGGCATGGGCGGCGTATTTATTTTGGGATATATCCTAGAGATAAGCCCTGACAACCGCTAAATGAGATTTAATTGGCCGGGTGGGCGCCGAGAACAATCTAAATCCTTTTTCTCCCATCGGCGGGCTGCTTACCGTATTGCCAAAAAGGCCGTCACCAGGCTGAGGAGCCTCCACTATGGCCGCCGCCTTGAGATACCGATTTTGGTTATCCTCCACTTTGACAATAAATTGTCGGTTGACCGGTGGACTGGAATCATAGTCTTCATCCTCAACCGGATATTCCCACTCCCTTAATCCCGGCAGATCGTGAAACGCGTAAATTCCCGCCGGATTTCTGACAGCGTAGGTCGGTGTCGGAGCTCCCGCTCTTGGCCAGGCCGTGACAGTGAGTTGATCCCGGATCGGTTCGTTGGCGCCATGGTCCCAAAACCGCATTCCCAATGGTGTGCGAATTCTCAATTTTTCGATCAATACGGTATTATCTTTCTGGGCAAACGAATTCACGCTGATTGACTCACATTTAGGTTAGTCCGTTTTCAACAGATACTTATGATTTTATCCTTCGAATTGAAATTCTCGCTCACGAATTGCAGGCACCTTTGGTTGCGAAATTTCGGAATCGATGCGGACATTTCTTGCAAGATAGGGAACGGACAGTTGATACTTATCCTGTACGAGGGTATCCCAGATATTGAAGATATCCTCCGTACTCAATTTAGCCAGGGAAATTTCAACCGTTTCGTTGGGGGCAAAAGACGGCCACTTGTGGTTCAAAAGGCCAGGCTGTAAAATCGGCGTATCTTCCAACACCCGCATCATCCAACCGGCAATCGTGTTCTGGAGGGAAGCGCCTCTGGCCCATGCCGTCAGCAGAAAGTGCATATCCAGGGGCAGTTGCGGCATCATCCGCTCTCCATTCTCGCCCGTTTTACCCGGTGGAATGCGGTGGGCGCCGTTGTGATATATGCGGTACAGAAACACGGACACACCCGCTTCCATCGCATTCTGGAAATCATCCCTCGTGTAAACATCGAACTGCAGCTCGTGATTAAACTTTTCCGGCTCGTAATTGCTGCGCAGCAGGTTAACGACCGCCTCACAAACTGCTGCAATTGCTCTATAATCAGCCATTGGTTTCCCAAATACCTATGCTGTGTTAAACAAAGACTCGATTAGTATATTTTCAAAGATCTTGGCAGTACGGGACCCATAGGGATCTAATTCTATAGCTCCGCCTGGTCGTTTCCGAGAAAATAATCCCCAAAATTGCGAAACGGGCGAAAGCATTCAGTACTCATTTAAAGTAGTTAACGTTTCACCCTCAAGACCGCCGATATGACGGCAATTAAAACTCACCCATTCTCGGGTTTGAATAGCGCCTGGATTTCTTGGTACTTGGTCCGATTAATTCGATAGTGAGTTTTCGAATCCGAGCCCTTCTGCTCAAGAATCCATCCTTGGGTGACCAGCTCGACGAGGGCTTTTTTGACTCGGGCAGTCTGGAACTTGATCTGTCGCTCCAACAGCCACCACTCCACAATTCCCTCCAGTGTATCTTGCGCCTCAGGATGCTCAACGAGATAAGCCAGGATCTCATTGCCAATTTGCATCCCATTTGTTGTCGGCCGTTCAAGAATCACATTCAGGTCTCCTTAAAACCCTCTTCAGCAACTGTCGTGCCAAGGGCTGCAAAATTTGTCCTGAAAATCTTGGCGGAATTTACATTGGGTTTTTAAATCAATATGTTGAGACCATAGACAGGCATTTTAAGGGGGGTCTCGGGGATCGATTTGCTTGGGTTTGCAGAACCTCAGGCAGGTCTTTTTTGTCCTAGTTGTTCGAGGTCTGGAAAGGGAAATCCATCAAAGGCGCCTCCATCGCCCTCGTCGTCGTACTCGTGCTCGTGCTCGAAATCGAAAGAAAGCAATGGCGACGGTGACGATGAAGAGAACGAGCTCGATTCGAAGGCCGAGCTGAATTCACACCCTGGCTCAGCGGTTCAGGGTTAGGGCATCTCTGAGCCGGGGAACCGCATTCAAAAATAGCGGTAGGACAAATTTATCCTATTGAAGCAGGAAATTATCCAGGTTTGAAGGTTTGCACATCAATTTGATGCTTGCGGATCAGCTGCCAGAATGCCCGCCGGTTTTTTTGCGCAGCCTGGGCGGCTTTGGTTATGTTACCATTATAGGATAAAAGCAGTCTTTCAATGTAGGATTTTTCAAATTTATTGACCACATCAGCCTTGGCTTCCTTGAATGACATTTTGCATGTCGCGGCTTTTTTTTGTGGTAAAAAAATTTCAGTTTCTTGGATTACTCGATGTTCGGAAAATAATACTGCCCTTTCCACCACATGCTCGAGCTCGCGCACGTTACCCGGCCAATCATAAAGCATAAGCATCTTCATGGCGTCAGCGGCAAATCCGGTTATGTCCTTTTGGAATTCATCGGCATAGCGATTTAAAAAGTGGCGGGTCAGCAGCGGTATGTCCTGCCGTCGATTTCTCAACGCCGGCAGCGCGAAAGGAATGACGCTCAGACGGTAGTATAAATCCTGGCGCAGTTTACCTTTTTCGACCGCCGCCTCCAGGTCCGAGTTCGCGGCGGCAATAATCCGCACATCCGCATAATACGTTTTTGCCGAACCCAACTGCCGATACTCTTTTTCCTGGAGAAAGCGCAAGAGCTTTGCCTGGGACGCCGCAGGAAGACAATCAACATCATCTAAAAATAGTGAGCCGCTGTCAGCCACGCCGATGAGTCCGGCCTGGGCCGTCGAGGCGCCGGTGAAGGCCCCTTGAACATGGCCGAACAATTCATTTTCCATCAACTCCGTTGGAATAGATCCGCAGTTAAAGGGGATAAACGGTCCCCGCGCACGTGGGCTGAGGTAATGAATCGCCCGGGCGCACATCTCCTTGCCGGTTCCTGTTTCTCCGGAGATCAGAACATTGGCATCGCATTTGGCAACCGTGGGGATTTTTTTAACTTCATCAAGAAAAGGCGGACTCTCGCCGATCATCTGCTTCAAGCCAAGCTTTTCCTTGAGCCGGTATTGCAGGTTATTTTTGGCCTGCTTGTGCTGCAGCAATCTCCAGGCCCTTGGAATTGCATCGGTTCGTTTTAATGGCAGGGTAATGAAATCGTCGATTCCGGCCTCGAGCAATTTGAGCATTTCACCCGGCTTTCCGTTTTCAATTACCGCCACAACCGGCGGCGACGTCTTTTGCCTGCGTAGGTCTCGTACAAGCTTTGTGGTATGTTGCAGATGATGGGAAGATAAAATCAAAAAAACGAGTTCGGGATTAATTTGCGAGATTGTGCCGCAAAGCTTGCTCTCAAAATGAGATAATTTCTTGGGTCTAAGGGATTCAATCTGGAGTCTCTTTGCTAAACGATCGGAAGATTTTAAGATCCATCCTAATTCCTTGCACAAAGGGCTAGTGGAATATAAATCGACAATGAGAGCTTTCGCGCGTTTCATAGACCCCCTCCTTTTCAATGATTCGCAGGTAAAGTTCCAGCGCGAGCAGATTGGGTTGGCTATCAGGTTGGCCGATGAATTGGCTGAAGCAGACGCGGGCCATGAGCAGAATAATAATCAACGAGTCGGGCGATGAAGTCAGATGATTTGACAGCTACCCTCAAATAGTTTTTTTGACTAAAATATGATGGGTAAATTGATTTATCATCCAGATAAATTGGGGTGTCATTCCTCCTAAGGTGTTTTTGCGAGCAAATTGCTTCAAATGGGTTTTTGACTGGACATATAGTAAAGGATTTTTACGTCGCAGAATTGATTTTGAGACAGCCACGTCTCAACGACGGTATCAGGGTTTAAGAGGTGAATCAAATGATATGGCAATATAGTTTTCTTTATAATACCACAAGGTACCATGTCAATAATTTTTTGGGTTGAAGAATATTCGTTTCGCTATTTTTTTGTTCATGAAAAGTTTACGATTCAAATTTAATGCCAGAGGATAAAAAAAATCTTACTTATTGGCTGAAATTGAAATTTTATTATTGTTTCTAATATGTTATAGGTAATAGAGGGTAAGCACGGATAGTCCCGGAAGTTGCACAGCTAAGCTTAATGGTATCAACTTGATTTACAATTTGAACTGCCGATATAAACAAATTAGACAGGTACCAGATACTAGACGTTACGTGATTGCGGCAACCAAAAGGTGTTTCGATAGTCGCGGACGGCATGGTGCAATAAGGCAAGTATATTCATTTAAAAAAAGGCAATCAAAAACTCCAGTTCCACCAGTCTTTCAACTAATGTTATCTCCGACACGCTGCTACCACATCTGCAGTATCGTAGTAATGACGATGGCGCACGATTTTACCATCGCGTACGGTGAACACCATGACCCAATCATGCTCATAGATTCGTCCAGTTGACTTAACCCTATAGTTTCATAAAATTTTGAAATCCAACTTAGCTGCTGCAATGAAGACCATTGAAAGTATTGACTGATCCTGGATTCTGGTTTCTGGATCCTGGATCCTGGATGTCGTTGATATTCACCGATAGTGTCCTGTTAGATATCCAGCATCGAGTATCAAGCATCCAGCATCAGCCCGGAAAAAGCAACGATCTCAGGCATAACGGCCAGGCCAGATGATAAGAATTTATGCAATGTTAGGGTTAATCTGTCCCTGATTGCGACCTGCTACTACGACTTTGTCACCTTGGGCGATAAATTCAATGATTTCAAACTTTTCGGGTTGAACTTTGTCAGCCAGTTCATGAAAAAATTCTAATACTTCTTCCCGACTGTGGCGTGGTGCAGCCCAGGTGATTTCTTCCAAAATAGGAAAAATATCTTTGTATTTTTTGTCATTGCTGTCCAAAATAATTTGAAAATCAAATACTGCCTTTAATAAAAACAGGCAGTTATAAACGGGAAATTAGTGATTTAGAAATCAGGTTGTACCTTTTCAAAGTCGATGCTGTCCAAAACCCTT
>Ga0209260_10000040_pt1 | contig 96978 bp, 103 predicted proteins | sample WorMetTypGCAVOLI_FD_187421 | JGI IMG/M metagenome (GOLD analysis project Ga0209260, IMG submission 187421) | Marine gutless worms symbiont microbial communities from Max Planck institute for Marine Microbiology, Germany - Olavius algarvensis... ...
TACCGGGTTAGTGCGCCTGGAATATGGGGATCAGGCTGAAAAAAGAAACAAGAACAAGAAAACCAACGAAAAATCGGACAAATCAGACTTGAAAACTGGAACCTGCTATTGCAGTCGTGAAATTTGGACGTTTTTCAGAGGTTCCTTAAGTGGATATGCGGCCACGGATTATGCCACCTCTGTCGAGACTAGCGAATTAATGTAGAAACGATCCGATGTTTGCCGGTCAAGCGTCGAATGCCTGCCTTGGCGTTTTGGATAAATACAGTTGTTTAAAATGGAAACGTCTATAAGGGTTTTCTCGGGCTAGAAAGTTTCCGCGTCGGCGGATGCGATGCAAGAGTGCATCTGCTACCATGCCGGGGCTGTCTTTTCATTTTTAATTTTCTTTAGCGCAGGACCGAGATCAATGCAGCCATCCACCTTTCCGGTCACTACCGCCCAGCAAAGCCGCGTTTCCCAAGTTGACTTCGACAACCTCGGTTTCGGCACGATTTTTTGCGACCATATGTTCAGCATGACTTACGCGAACGGCGAATGGTTTGATCCGGAGATTCAACCCTATCAGGCGATTCCCCTGGAACCGGGGGTTTCGATGCTGCATTACGGTCAGACCGTGTTTGACGGCTACAAGGCATTTCGCGGGATCGACTCCGAAGTGCGCATATTTCGCCCCGGCATGAATGCCAAGCGGCTGCATCAATCCTGCCGGCGACTTTGTATTCCCATCATGGATGCGGATGAATTGCAGGACATCATGATCCGGGCCACCCGGCAATTGATAACGCTGGACCAGGAATGGATCCCCGCGCATTGGGGCCAATCGCTTTACGTCAGGCCGCTGGTGATCGGCACCGAGGCTACCCTGGAAGTGCGGCCCGCCGACAGCTATCGATTTTTGATCATGACGTCTCCGGTGGGGGGTTACTTTGCCAATTTGGATAAGGGCGTGTCGCTGCGCGTCGAGGATAGCTTGACCCGTGCCGCCAGCGTCGGCGGGTTGGGTGCGGCCAAAACCGCGGCCAACTATGCCGCCAGCCTGTTACCGGGGTCTGAAAGCCAGCGCCAGGGGTTCGACCAGGTACTGTGGCTGGACGGCAACGAGCACCGATATGTCGAGGAAGTGGGCGCGATGAATATCTTCTTCAAGATCGGCGGCAAGGTTATGACCCCGCCACTGGGAGGCTCCATCCTGCCGGGCGTGGTGCGCGACAGCGTGCTGACCCTGCTCGACGACTGGGGTCAGGCTGTCGAAGAACGCCGCATCGGCATCGATGAAGTGATCGACGCGTTCCGCGCCGGCGAAGTCGAGGAAGTGTTTGGCGCCGGCACGGCGGCGGTGATTTGCCCGGTTGCGAGCATCGGTTACAAAGGCGAATTATTAGCGCTGGCCTCAGCCGAGCCCGGTGAATTGACGCAGCGTCTTTACGATGAAATAACCGGTATTCAGTACGGTAAACTGCCGGATCGTTACGGCTGGAATCTGCAGGTTTCGCTACCCCCGGAGTCCGGATAAAATATCCTATTCCGCGGCAAGTGCCGCAGTATTAGTTATTTTTTGCCTTTTCTTTTCGGCAGTGCTTTTTTCGCTTTGGCCTTCTTCGGCTGTATCTTCTTCGGTTTAGATTTTTTTGGCTGAGTCTTTTTGGGTTCAGCTTTTTTCAGTTTTACTTTTTTTAGTTTTTCCTTCTTCAGCTTCTCCTTTCTTAGCTTAGCCTTTTTCAATTTTTCCTTTTTTAATCTCTCCTTTCGTAGCTTCTCCTTTCGTAGCTTCTCCTTTCGTAGCTTCTCCTTTCGCAACTTCTCCTTTCGCAACTTCTCCTTTCGCAACTTCTCCTTTTTCAACTTGGCTTTTTTCAGCTTTTCTTGCTTCAGCTTATTTTTTTTGAGCCGGTCCTTTCTCAATTTTTCCTTGTTCGCATTGCTTTTCTTTTTGACGGTCTTCTTTGCTGATGGCTGCCTTTGGCGCATTACCGGGCTGGCGGCTAGGCTGTCGCCGGATGCCGCCTTGGATAACAGTTCATTTGCGGTTTTAATGACTAAGCTCGCCCGGGCCACGCCGAATCCGGGTACAGCGGTAAGTTTTTCGACTGTAGCGCTCGCTAGTGCTCCGAGGGTCTTGAAACCCCTTTCGGCCAGGATTTTTTCTGATTTTGGGCCAATGCCTGGAACGTCGATTACAGCTGTTTTCATTTTTGCATCCTCGGGAAATTATTCGGGTCGCAGCTAATGACATTTAATCGGTTTTACGCGCCGGGCTTGTTGATTTGCGTCAACATAGATAATTTTTATATCTGGGTTAGCCGTTTCAGGCACCGGATCTCGCGGGCCGGATTGCGAAAAGCCGACCGCTAAAACCTTTTCTTATGAATAATCGATGAGCTGGGGTGGCCGGTGGATACCGCATTCAAAATTAAACTGCCTGCATTAGCAAGCTGCCGTGTGAATCTGGCTTAAGCTCCTCGCCCGTTTCGGATGACTGGATTCACAGGCCGTCGAGCCAGGGCCCGCCGAACAGCAGCACCGCCATGCCGGCGCCGGTGGCGATCACCACGTTGTTGCTACGCCACATGATCGCAATGACACAGATCATCGCGACGATTTCACTGAGGCTGCCCTGACGCACCGCCGGCACCAGGATCGCCATGAAGGCGCAACCGGGCAGGGCCTCGAGCACCGGTTGGACACCGCGAATGCGGCGCAGCTGCAGGCCGATGAAATATCCCGTTACACGAGTCAGGTAAACGATTAACGCCATCATTGCGATCGCGATCAAAGTGGCATGCTGGTCAACCATGACTGCGCCGCAGCTGCAGAATTGCGGTAATCATACCCGCCAGCACCGATCCCAGCAGGATTGCGAAGTTCGCGCTTCCGAACTCGAATAGAATCAGTGCGACAATACCCGACACGATCCAGGGTGTGGGCGGGGACTTCGAACCTTTGAAAAACAGCATCATCATGGTCGCTATCACCAGCGGGCCGGCGAAGTCGACCGCACCCAGGTCGAACGCTGCAAACAAATGAGCGGTGTTCAATCCGAGAAAAGTCGAGCATAACCAGCTGGTCATCATCGACAGGCCGTAACCGGTGACGTAACCTAGGCGGTCGACGCCTTCGTCCTGGCGAAAGCTGGTGACCACGCCGGGATCGTTGAGCATGAATAACCAGACGATGCGCCGCCTCAGGCTGTGACCGTCGAAATGATGCGTCATCGCCATACCCAGCAGAATATTGCGCGTGCTGACCAGGAACACCGACAACGCGATCGTGCCCAGCGGCAGCGGCGCCTGCCAGAATTCGAGCGCGGCGAATTGCCCCGAAGCGGTGAAAACCGAGGCGCTCATCAGTAGCGCCTGCCAGGTCGAGATGCCGCTCGCTACGGCCGCGATGCCGAACATTACTCCAAACATGAAGGTCGATAGGAAGTAGTCGCCGGAGCTGCGGAATCCTTGTTGTAGGCTGCGCCAGGTCGACATCAGGGTTTGCGCACCGTCTGTTCCAGGCTAACCGTGCGGCTGCATTCGAAGCCGCAGTCGTTGATATCACGCGATACCTGGAAACTTACTGCAGGGAGGTGGGACAAGACGTAACCTTGGTGTTTACTGTTGTTATTTTGAGGCGCGAAGATGCCACAGGCGCGGCTGTTTGAGCGCGAATTATTCGCCGCAATGCCGTGCAACACCTGCGGTAGGTTTGACCAATGCCGCATCAAACAAAAGAGCGGCGCCAATCAAGACGCCGCTACGAATGGAAAGCTAGCTTTCGAGTCTGTTTACTGCATTACCTTGGTCCAGACCTTGTCGATCAAGGACTGGGCCTTGGGCGAGCAGGTCGGGGCGAAAAAGACCTTCAAATCCGCCGGTGGGTTGATCTCCGGCGCGGATTTCAGCTCATCCGAATAGTAGGCCGCGGTGCCCTTGACGGCATCGCCATAACCCTGATTCTCCGTCAACATCGCCATGTTTACCGGGTCCATCATGAAGTTCATGAACTTCTTGGCATTTTCGACATTCTTGGCGCTGGTCGGCACCACCATGCTGTCGTACCAGCCGACCACGCCTTCTTTCGGGTAGGCATAGACGATCGGCGCGCCGGTCAAACGACCCAGCCGAGAGAACCCGCTCCAGTGGTTGGTTATGACGGCTTCACCGCTGGTCAACATGTCGCTCATGGTTTCGGAGTTGTAGGCGACCACGTATTCCTTCTGTTTGACGAGCATATCCTGAACTTTTTTCATTTGCCTGGCGTCTTCGGAGCAGAAGGGTATACCGAGATAGATGTTGGCGAGACTGATCACTTCGTCCGGAGTCTGGAAAACGCTCAGGCGGCCGCGCATTTTATCGGATGGTTCGAAGAATTCTTTCAGTGATTTACCCTCACCGGAATACAATTTGCTATTGTACGAGAATGACGTCGTGCCCCATTGCCAGGGGCCGGTATACTCTTGCTTGGGATCCCATTCCGGGAACTTCCACTTTTCTTCCAGGTTTTTAAAATTGGGCAAGGAATGGACGCCGACCTTCTGGATCAAGCCTTCATTGATCAGGATCGGTACGAAGTTTTGGCTGGGCACGACCAGGTCGTATCCGGTGGCGCCGGCCTGTAGTTTAGCCAGCAGCGTTTCGTTCGAATCGTAGGTATCGACGGAAACCTTGATGCCGGTTTCTTTCTCGAATTTTGCGATCAGTTCGGGTGGGGTGTATTCCGTCCAGTTATAGATGAACAACTCGCCCTCGGCAGTCGCCGTTCCTAGGGTCAGCATCGCAGCGGCTGCGATGTACATGCTTAGCAAACGTTTCATATTGTTACCTCCGATTGGTATGTACGTTTTGTTGGCCACTCAGTTAAGAAATCAGTGCACAGTACTGGTTTGTGACTTTTTCGAAACGACCCAGTAAGCCGTGACGATAGCGACCGAAACCAGCAGTAACAGGGTGGAGACTGCATTGATCTCGGGCGTCAGGCCGCGGCGGATCATCGAATAAATATAAACGGGCAGGGTGGTTGAGCCGGCCCCGCCCACCATTAGCGTGATAATAAAGTCATCCATCGAAATCACGAAAGACAGCATGGCGCCGGCGACGATGCCCGGCATCAGCAACGGCACGGTGACATAACGAAAGGTTTCCCACTCCGAAGCGTAAAGATCGCGTGCGGCCTGCTCCAGCGATGTATCCATGCCCTCTAGTCGCGCCCGTATCGGCATGAAGGCAAAGGGAATGCAAAAGGTGATATGGGCAATGATGACATTGCCCAGGCCCCAGTTCAGGCGAATCGCGGCAAAAAATATCAGCACCGCAACGGCGGTAACGATTTCCGGCACCATCAGCGGCAGCGTAATCAGCCCGAGCGAGACCGTCTTGCCGCGAAAGTTGCCGCCCCTGGCCAGCACCAGGGCCCCGATGGTGGCGATTGCCGTGGCAAACACTGTCGCCACCGTCGCCACAATCAACGAGTTCCAGACCGCATTTTGAATATCGTCGTTGTGGAAGGCTTTCAAATACCAATCGAGGCCGAATCCGCCCCAGCTCATCACCATGCGATTGGCGTTGAATGAATAAAAAATTAGCACGACGATGGGCAGGTAAAGAAAAATGAAGAACACGACCGTCCAGGCGCCGAGGCCGCGATAGTGGCCTACGGGAAGCACCTTTTTGCCCTGGCGCGGGGATGACGGCTTTTGCATTTGAGCATTCATGATCAGGCACTGCCGTCCAGGGCGGTCCGTTTTTTGGCCGCCCTGGCGTAGAAAATCAGAGTAATGACGACGGCGGACAGCAGCAGCATGGACAGGGCCGCGCCAAAAGGCCAGTTACGCGCCGACGCGAACTGAAACTGAACCAGGCTGCCCAGCATCAGCTTTTTGCCCCCGCCCAACAGGTTCGGCGCAATGAATGCTCCCAGGCAGGGAATGAATACCAGGATGCAACCCGCGATGATCCCGGGTTTGCACAATGGGATGACGACCTTGGTCATGGTTTCGAAGCGGTTGGCATACAGATCTCCGGCGGCTTCCAGCAGGCGGAAATCGAGCTTCTCGAGGCTGGCGTAAATGGGCAACACCATCAGCGGCAGATAGCTGTACGTCAGGCCGATGGCAATAGCGCCGTCGGTATACATCATGCGTAACGAATCTTCGATGATGCCGGCCGCCAGCAGCGGCGTCTCGATCACGCCGCCGCGGCCCAGGATGATGATCCAGGCAAAGGTGCGGATCAGCAAGTTGGTCCAGAATGGGATGGTAATCAGGTAAATATAAAAATTGCGCCGGTTTTCGGGCTGCAGCGTGATGAAGTAAGCCACCGGAAATCCGAAAATCAGACACAGCAGGGTAGCGCCGAAGGAGAGCTGAAACGAGCGTAGTATGATGTTGAGATATCCTGGATTGAATACCAGCTGGTCTTTCAGATCGTATTCGAAAAAGAGTTTTACATAGGCGGCCAGCGAGCCGATGGGTTTGACGCCGCCATAGGGATTAGGCTCCAGAAAGGAAAACACGCCCATGATGATCATCGGCACCAGCATGAAGATGCCGATCACTAAATAGGAAGGTGCGAGGCCTAGCCAGCGGCGTCCGGCGGCGGTTTTCGGTAACCAGTCGCTCATTGTGCCAGAACCCGCAAAGCCCGCGCCGGGAACCCGACCGCCAGCGGCTCGCCGATGGCGAAGGGCAGTATTCCGTCCTCTCGCGGGCGCGCCTGCGCCGTTAGTTCGATGCCGTCGCCCATATCCACGGTATAAGCTGCCTGATTGCCCAGGTAGACGATGTTAGCGACCTTGCCGGGCCGAGTTTCCGCAGTCGAGGTTTCGTGCGCGGCCGACAAACTGATTTTTTCGGGGCGTAGGAATAGCGTAACCCGATCACCGACCTGGTGGCCGCCGCTGTTCTCGGCTTCGAACATGCTTTCAGTGCCGACTCTGCAGGTCACGAGGTCGTCGTTAAAGTGCAGAATTTCGCCATCCAAAAAGTTCGTATCGCCGATAAAGTCCGCGACGAAGCGGTTGATCGGGTGTTCATAAATATCCGTCGGTGCGCCGATCTGTTGCACCTCGCCATCGGACATGACCGCGATACGGTCGCTCATCGCGAGAGCTTCCTCCTGGTCATGGGTGACGAAGACGAAGGTAATGCCGGTTTCTTTCTGTAAATGCTTGAGCTCTTCCCGCATGGTTTGACGAAGTTTCAGGTCGAGCGCCGAGAGCGGTTCGTCGAGCAACAGCACTTTCGGGTTCGGCGCCAGGGCGCGGGCCAGGGCGACGCGTTGCTGCTGGCCGCCGGATAGCTGATTGGGACGCCGATCGCCCAGTTGCTGCAACTTGACCAGATTCAAAACCCGTCCGACCGTAGCTTCGATTTCGGGTTTAGGCTTGCGCAGGCGTTCGAGACCGAAAGCGACGTTCTCGGCGACCGTCATGTGCGGGAACAATGCGTAATGCTGGAACACCGTGTTCACGGGCCGCCGATTCGGTTCGAGATTCTCGATCTCGTCATCGAACAGCATGATTTCACCACCGGATACCTGTTCGAAACCCGCGATCAGCCGTAACAGAGTCGTTTTGCCGCAGCCGGAGGGGCCCAGCAGGGTAAAAAATTCGTTGTCGCCGATGGCCAGGGAAATATTGTCGAGCGCCTTGACTGCCTGCTGCGACCCGGGGTTATAGATCTTGGTAACAGCGCGAATGTCAATTGCAGCGGTCATCTTATACCCATGCGAGCGATAATAAGGCTGACACGGTGCCCGGGTGATTACGGGCATCAGATAGATGGATAATATGACGCCAGCCGATGGCGCCGGTTTTGATGGCTTGCGACACGCTCCCCGTGGTCCTCTTAATAATTATCGGTGTTTGTGATCACACCGTTGGCGTATTATTAAACCTCAGAACATAAATAATGGAAAGCATTGATTATTTATCATCTGCATCAAGAATTTTGATTCAAAGCGGGCTCGAAGTGAAAAACAATAATTTACGAATCAAGGCCCGGACTAACTGGTTTTATACCTGTGATCTCGATGCGACGGCGAATTTTTATCATGGGATTCTAGCCCGCTTATCTTGGCAGAAGATCCGGCGGGATAAAAAAAGGCCAGACTCGTAAGCCTGGCCTTTGCAAAGCTGAATCGCCGGAGAACCCGGCGATTCGGGGTCAGACGGGAGTGATGTCTTCCGCCTGGGGGCCTTTTTGTCCCTGGGTAATTTTGAATTCAACCTGCTGACCTTCGGTCAGTGTCTTGAAACCTGAACCCTGAATAGCGCTGAAATGCGCGAATACATCGGGACCCGATTCCTGTTCGATAAATCCGAAACCTTTGGCTTCGTTAAACCATTTTACTTTGCCGGTTGTCTTGTCAGACATAATGTGTACCTATTTAAAAAATGAAACCTGCGAGAGGCGATAGTGCCGGAAGAAAGACTATTACTTATTGACGACAGAACGACGGAATACAGAAACACAACGAGGAGTGAGAATAATATAGACTTAGTTTCGAGCTGCGACAAACTTTATAGGTAATTTGAATAATGTCAATGTTTTATTGACTATCAGGCTTCAGCATCGGAGATTCGTTCGGCCCGCGCGCCATGTATATCGTCGCCTGAATACCTATACGCCGGCTTGTTATGCGAGCCTGGCAGGGCTCGGCGCAGACCGTATTCCGAACAGCTTAACAATCCAGATGCCTTGCGAGGTCGACGATACTGGATGCGTGCAGCAAATTGGCTTCCCAGGGCGCGATATTCTTGGGTGCATCGCGGCCATACTCGAAGGGACGCTCGATGTAGGCTGTTTCCAGCCCGCAATTGCGCGCCGCCTCGAGGTCGCCGTGATGCGCGGCCGCCAGCATTACCTGCGCGGGTTCGACTGCGAAGGTTTTCGCGACTCCGAGGTAGGTGTCCGGGTGTGGTTTGTAGCGCCTGAAATTTTCCGCGCTCAAAATGCAGTCCCAGGGTAGGCCGGCGTTTTTCGCCATCTCGGCGAGTAAACCGATATTACCGTTCGACAAAGAGCAGATCAGATAGCGCGACTTCAGCCGGGTCAAACCCTCGACCGAATCCGGCCAGGGGTCGAGCCGATGCCATACCCGGTTTAAACGATCGCGCTCGGCAGGCGCCAAACCGTCGAGCCCGAAATCGTCCAACACGCGGTCGAGAATCCGCCGGTGCAGGTGGTCCAGAATGACCCATTCACCGCGTTCCATGACTTGCGCCATCGCCGGTTGGTAGCCGGCGCGCCAGGCCAGCGCAAAGGCTCCCGGGTCGACGCCGAGGTTCATCGTGGCCACTTCACGCGCTACCGATCCGTGCCAGTCGACCACGGTACCGAAGACGTCGAAGGCGAGTATTTTGATTCGATCTGCCAGTGCAACCATGACTAGGGGGCCATTTTCCGTTCCGCTATGAATTCGATTTCGACGATAATCAGTGCCTGCGCCGGTATACTGCCGGGAATGCCGGTCTCGCCGTAAGCCAGGTGCGGCGAGATTTTCAGTTTACGCCGGCCGCCGACATGCATACCGTCGATGCCCTGAAACAAACCGGCAAACAGGTTTTCCCGGTCGATTCGCAAATCGGCGATCAGCGTTGCGCCATCGTCCTCGAGACTCGCGCGGTCGATCATACCCCAGGGTTGTTCCCAGCGTATCGGCTCACCCCGATGTAGCCACATCTTGAGCCTCGCCTGGTAAACCCGGTGGCGCGTTATTGCGCAACCGGTGCCCGGAGTATCCGCTAGCAGCTTGATCCCGGAACGCGGTCTCATGGACCACCGAAGCCCGGAATTACGCGCCGCGGGTAAATTTGCCGAATTGCCCGCGCCGGAGCCTTATCCGAAACTTGGACCGAGAGTAAATTCGGATGCTCGAACTGCGAACTCATACCCATTCCCGGGTTTTCAGCAACAGGACCAAACCCACCAGAATCATGACGCCGGCCGCGAAGCCATTGAGGCCCTGAATCAGGCGCGGATTTTTAAAAACCAGGCTGGCGCGATCGGCTAGCCAGGCATAGATCAATTTAGCGCCACCGACCCCGACTGTCGCGATCAGAATAATTAGTAAGGTATCGATCGGAGTCATCCGGCTGAGATCGAGAAATGCCGGGAAGAATCCAAGATAAAACAGGATCGCTTTCTGATCGCCGAGCGTGATGAGCAATCCCGCCAGAAAGCTTGAATGGCGGGAAGATTGTCCCGGCGCGTCCGAGCCCTGCAGTTTGTTGTCCGCGCGCCACAGGGAAATTCCAAGCCAGATCAGATAAGCTGCGCCGAGATACTTGATCAAGGCAAATTGCTCGCCCATAGCCGTAGCGACGAAGGCGAGACCGTAGATCGCGACCAGGATGAATATCACATCGCCGACGACGATGCCGAGCGCGGTAAACAGGCCGTGACTGAATCCGAAAGCCGCGGCGCGCGCCGACACCGCGAGCACGCTGACGCTGGGAATGATTGCGAGCGCAACCATCGATCCCAGCAATGCGGTCATACTGGCCGGGGTCAGAGTCGGTTCCAGTTTACGGCTCCGTTAACCGTTGTAGGCTTGTTGCGGCAGGTTTAATCGCTGCGGGACATGTCCTGGCCGCAGCACATGGGCGACTTGATCATGCCGTGGCCATCGGGGCATTTGGATACCTGCACCTGTTCGCCGGCGTCGGTGGTAATACTGCCGTGATCGAGTTCCTTATCACAGCTGCCGCAAGTCATGCTGCCGATACTCATGCCGCAGACTTCACATTTATATAGCGCCATTGTTATCTCCTCCAGGGGTTGATTGGCGACCGATTTTAACATCTATAACCCGGCACCGCTTACAGTTTCGCCGCCAGCGCCCGGGTCATTTGCGCCGCTGGAATGGCGCGGCATCCACTGGCGTTTTGACCCGCCCAAAGCGGCGAGAAATCGCCTAGCCCCTGGGATTCGGCGGCACTGCGCAGCGGGCCGATCGCGCTAGCGGCCAGCGGGAATGGCGACACTTCGCCCATCGGCCCGAGCTCCCGCATAACCCGGTTAACGATGGAGCGCGCCGGCCGCCCCGAAAATCGATTGGTCAATGCGGTGTGGACCGCCGTCGGATCCTGCAGCGCCGCGCGATGCACCGCGCTGGTGGTGGCTTCGTCGCACAACAGATAAGCGGTGCCGATCTGTACCGCAGCCGCGCCGAGACCTATTGCCGCGGCAACTCCGGCGGCATCGGCGATGCCGCCGGCGGCAATTACCGGCAGTTTCACCGCCTGTACAATCTGCGGCAACAATGCAAAAGTTCCTACCTGGCTAGTGATATCGTCGCTCAAGAACATGCCGCGGTGTCCGCCGGCTTCGACGCCCTGGGCGATGATCGCGTCGATGCCCTGGGCTTCGAGCCAGACGGCTTCCGCCACCGTGGTGGCGCTGCAAAACACCTTCGAACCCATCGATTTGACCCCGACCAACAGCTCCGCCGCGGGTAAGCCGAAATGAAAGCTGACCACCGCTGGTTTGAATTCCTCCAATAAATCGAGCGCGGCGGCGCTGAACGGCTCGCGCCGGGTACCCGGCGCAATCGAATCGGCGTCGATACCGTGTTCGGCGTAGTAGGGCGCCAGTTCGGCGCGCCAGCCGGCTTCGCGGTTTGCGTCCGCTTGCGGCGGAGTATGGCAAAAGAAATTGACGTTGTAGGCCTGGTCGGTAGCGTCACGGATGGCGTTCAATTCTTGTCGCATCTGCTCCAAATTCAGCATTGCACAGGGTAACGAGCCGAGCCCGCCCGCGTTCGACACCGCGATCGCCAGCGCGCTGCCCTGCACGCCGGCCATCGGCGCCTGTATGATCGGTAGCTCGAGGCTTAACATGGATTGAATTGAAGTTTGCATCGGTTTATCCCTCGGTCGAGTTAATCACCCATCTGCCGCAGCTGTTCGCTACTGCAAGCCGGTATTTTACTGGTTATTTTAGCGGCCTGGAAACCGCCCCAGACCGAAACCCCGACGAGCGCTGCGATCACGGTAAATATCATCAGCGGCTGAATCATCGCGACGCGGCCGTAGCGATAGCGGGTTTTGCGAAAAACCTTCTCCCCGGGCAGTGGATTTTGTCCGATTCGCAATACTTTGAGGCAGCGTGTGCCTTCCAGCAGCCAGATCAGCAGCGCCAGCGAAAGCGGGATCAAAACGAATACTCCATACATCAGCAACTGCACCCCGTTGATGCCGCCATAGGAGTGACAGTGGGCGTAGCTGGCGTAATTCTTCAACCACGGAAAAAACCAGAATTGCGCCAGCAGGTAAACCGGCGCCGCCACCGCCAGTATTTTCAATACCAGCAGAATGCGTTCCCGGGTCGTGTATAACGGCGCAAAGTCGTTCATCGCCTGGCTCGCACTACCCGTGGCTGCAATGCGCCCGGGACTATCTTGAGCGCTGGCCTGACCGCCGCGACCGCATTAGAACTAGCGCTCATGCCGCGCGAGAATTCTGTCGAGCTGATCGGCAAAAGCCTTGCGATCGGCCTGGTTGAGCGGCGCCTGGCCGCCCGAGTCGACACCGCTGGCGCGTAGCGATTCCATCAGATCACGCATCGTCAGACGCGCCTTGATATTGTCGCGGGTGAAGCGTTCGCCGCGCGGGCTCAAGGCATGTCCCTGGTTTTCGATAATTTCGGCCGCCAACGGGATATCGCCGGTAATTACCAGATCGCCGGCCGCCAGCCGCCTGACGATTTCATTGTCGGCCGCATCGAATCCCTGGGCGACCCTGAGAAAACTGATGTGACGTGACGCTTTGACACGAATTTCGTGGTTGGCGACCAGTGTTAGTGGCGTTCCGGTGCGTTCGGCGGCGCGAAACAAAATTTCCTTGATCGCGTTCGGGCAGGCATCGGCGCCGACCCAGATTTTCATGACAGTTGCTGTTACGTGATACGCTTGCTGTCGCGGCCGTTCTCGTACTGCGGCAAGTCATCCTGCGGCTGCGCCCATTTCAGGCCGGAGGCGACATAAATATGCGCATCGGGCTTGACCGGTACTTCATCGTCGAAGCAGGCTAGCGCGATTTCGACCAGGTCGGGATCGGCCGTGGGGCTGGCGAAGGTCAGACTCGAACCGCAGTTCGAGCAAAAGCGGCGAGTGGTGCCGTTATCCGCGGTGAAACCCTTGAGCAAATCCTTACCCGCGGTCCAGCGAAAATGCCGAGACCGCGCTTCGGCGATGGTGGCATAGGCGGCACCGTGGAACTTACGGCACATCGAGCAGTGACAATTTCCGGTTTGCGGGGCGAATCGTTCGACCTCGAAGCGGATTTTCCCGCACAGGCAGCTGCCTCGATAATGTTTGGTCATGGATAATTACCAGTTAGGTGCCCACTGGGCAGTTTAAGCGTTCATTCGTCGACATAGCGAGGGTAGGTTGTTTTGCTGTGGCGCGCAAATTCCGGATCGATATCTACGGTTGCGAACGGCTGCTGCCGATCGGTTTGCGCCAGAACCTCGCCCTCGGGCGAAACTATCCAGCCGAGCCCGCCGCAATCGGCCTTGCTGCCGGGTGGAGTCCACAGGTTGGACGACAAGCAATAGGCGCCGGCGCAGACTGCCGCGGTCTGGCCGCCGGCAAGCCACTTGGCGCTCGAGGCATGCGGGGTTGCGCGCGGGATACATAGTATTTCGGCTCCCGCGCCGGCGAAGTGGCGCGCCCATTCGAAAAACCACATTTCGGTGCAAATCTGCACCCCGATGCTGAGATCGAGTGCTTGGCAGGTGTTGAATTCGAGTTGCCCAGGCTGGTACCAGCTCGCCTCCCAGTAGCCGGCTTCGTCGGGCAGGTAATATTTCTCGTGCACCGGCAGCACCCTTGGTTCTATTGTCCACAGGTAAGCCTGGTTGTGAAAGGCACCGCTGTCGCTAACGATCGGGCGGGTGCCGATAACGGCCCTGGCGCCGAGCCTGCCGAGCTGCAGGATTTGCGCGGCATGGGACTCGACCGCCGCCAGCCAGCGTTCGCGCCGCGGTTGTCGATCCGCCGCCAGCCATTCGTGGAAACACATTTCGGGCAGCAGCAGGAATTCCGATCCGGTAGCGCCGATATGTCTTGCCAGTGCCTCGAGCTCGGACTCGATTGAATCGGGACGATTGTCGAGCTGGCACACCGTGACCTTCATCGGGCGATGGATCCATGGTATAGCTGGGTATCGTAGTCGAATGCAAGTAGGCCGTCTTCAGCATGCTCGTCGAACAAACGGCGTAACGCTTCGAGCAAACGATGGTAGGGTTTGCTGCCCGCTTCGGGGCAGTACGAAGAAGACTCCAGGCGGCCGCGTAAACTGTCGAAATCGAGTTGCTGCCGATTATCGAAACACCGTTGTTGCATTGTTCCGGCAGCGAAAAATCCGGCGATATCGTCCGTGCTTAAATTCATATGGTTGACCTTGCCGTAGTCAGGAGCAAGTTCCCGCAACAGGGCGTCGTAGGCTTGCTGAAACGGTTGGCTGAGGCGGCGCTGGTTCCACACCAGCGCCAATCTGCCATCGGCTTTGAGAATCCGCGCGAATTCGGCGCGGGTCGGTTCATTATTGAACCAGTGAAAGGCTTGGGCGGCGGTGATCAGATCGACCGAGGCATCATCCAGCCCGGTATTTTCGGCATCGCCTGCGAGACTCACCAGCTTGCCATAGTCCGCCAGAGCCTCTTCCGCGGCTAGACGCATATTGGTGTTTGGTTCAATTGCATAGACTTTAAGCCCGCGTTCCAGCAGCAGTTGCGTGAAGATGCCGGTGCCGGAACCGAGGTCGGCAACCAGCGGCTTGCCGCGATTGTCCAATTCGTCCAAAATCGTCGTCACCAGTTCGGGCGGATAGCTCGGACGATATCGAATATAGTTGGCCACGCGATCTGAAAACCGTGTGCGCGCATCGATCATCCCGGCCTCCTGCGGCATTGAGGCCTAAGTTTATTTGTTTTCAATTTCGGCGACCAGTTGCCTTGCCAATTGTTCCATACGCGCCAGACCGACGTCCGCCTTGTCCAGAAACGCGCGTTCGAACTGCTGCGGATCGGCCCAGTATCTGCCGCTGATATCGCAGCGCTTGGCCAGCGCGCCGAGCCCGAGATCCTTTAGAACGAAACCAAGCTCGGTCCAGGTTTGCGCCAGCTTTGCTTCCTGCGCGTAATCCTGTTTTGCCGTGGCGGTTAATTTCCGCAGATAAGCCTTGGTACCGCGCGCCGCGATAATAACCGCGCGCAGCGCGCGGACCGACTGGCGTTTACGTTCGTCACCGGCACGCCGCAGGTTGTTGAGCCACAGCTTGAGGTGTTTGATCAGCGCCCACAGGCTGATGTCGGTAATCAGCGCCATCAGATCCAGACGTCGTTTGCCGCAGTTCGCAGGCTCTCCTGAGCGCCGGTATTGAGGACGCCGCGCGGCTCGATCAGCAGCATTTTAACTTCGTTTTCGGCATAGGGTTTGTGCTCGATGCCCTTTGGCACGACATACATCTCACCCGGGTTAAGGGTGACATGACCATCTCGAAAATCGATGCGCAAGCTGCCATCGAGCACGATGAAGGTTTCGTCGGTATCGGCATGATCGTGCCACACGAAGTCGCCCTGAATTTTAACGACTTTGAATTGGTAGTCGTTCATTTCGGCGATTACCTTGGGGCTCCAGTGTTCGTCGAACAATCCCAGTTTTTCCGCGAAGTTGAGCGCTTTGTAGGTCATTAGAAGTTTCCGGTTTGGTAGAAAATTTTTAACTGCCTGCGGTAGGGCTCAAGGTCGAAGCCTTGGTCGTCGAGCCAGCTCTGATTGTAATAGGTATCCAGGTAACGTTCACCACCGTCACACAGCATCGATACCACGCTGCCCGACTTACCCGCGGCCTTGAGTTCGGCAATGATTTCGAATGCGGCATAGACGTTGGTACCGGTCGATCCGCCGCAACGGCGGTCGAGCAGGTCTTGCAGAAAATGGATCGTCGCGTAAGACGCGGCGTCGGGCACCCTGATCATGCGATCGATCACGCTGGGGATGAACGATGGTTCGACTCGCGGACGACCGATACCTTCGATATTGGAACCGCGAGCGCTGGTTAACGAGCGATCACCGCTATGATAGGCGTCGTAAAACACCGAATGTTCCGGGTCGGCGACGCACAGCCGGGTGTCATGGCATTGGTAGCGGATGAAACGCCCGATCGTGGCCGAGGTACCGCCGGTGCCGGCGCTGACGACGATCCAGGTCGGAATCGAAGCGCTTTCCCGTCCCATCTGGTTGAAAATCGATTCGGCGATGTTATTGTTACCGCGCCAGTCGGTGGCGCGCTCGGCGTAGGTGAACTGATCCATATAATGACCATTCGTTTCGGCCGCGAGCCGCTCGGACTCGGCATAGATGCCGGCCGGCTCGACCAAATGGCATTGCCCGTTGTAAAAACCGATCTTATCGATTTTTTCCGCCGAGGTGGTTTTGGGTACTACCGCGATAAACGGCAATTCGAGCAGATTGGCGAAATAGGCCTCCGAGACCGCGGTACTGCCCGACGAAGATTCGATGATCGTCGTATCCTGTGCGATCAGACCATTGCATAAGCCGTATAAAAATAACGAACGCGCCAGGCGGTGCTTGAGGCTGCCGGTCGGGTGGGTGGATTCGTCCTTGAGGTAGAGGTCGATGCCGTCGATCGCGGGCAATTCCAGTCTGAGCAGATGGGTGTCGGCGGAGCGCCGGTAATCTGCCTGGATTTTATTTATAGCCTGATTGGTCCAGTCGCTCATTGCTCGCCCCTATGCGCTTAAGGCGGTTAATAGTATCGAACTTTTACCTGTCGGGCATGCTGCAGGTGATAGCTGCCGCTTAGCCTAGGGTCTCGAGTCTCAGCTGTTAGCCCGACGTCCGCGCATCCTGACCGAAACTGAGGACATGGCCGTCGGGATCGATCAGGCTGAATTCCCGCATGTCGTAGACCGTTACCGTAAGCGGCGTCGGCTCGAATCCCTGGGCGATAACATGCGCATATAAGCCAACCACGTCATCCGGATAAAAGTAAAAAATAACCGGCCAATTGGTTTCGACCTGTGGGTCGTTGATCTTGGCAGTCGCTGGAGCCTGACCGGATTCGGACAGCATAAGTTCGGTATAACCGGAGCGGATTGTCGCCCAGCGCCATTGCCTGATCGCCGCCGGGTCGCTAACCACTTCGAAGCCGCAAACCTGTCGGTAAAATTCGAGGCTGGCGTCGATGTCGGCAACGTTCAGCATGGGTACGAGATTTTTAAGGGTCAATGTTCCTCCGGTCTGCTGGCTAGTATTGTCCCCGGGTTAATAAGTCAGGTTTTCGAAAGCCTGGACTTTAAAACATTTGATTTGCAGCAGCCAGGTTTTATCGGGGATCTCGCGCAATCGAACGGTTTGGGAGCAGTCGAAGCGCAAGCGGAACCCGTATTAACGTCCCGGGCTGTGCTCGGGCCGAATCTCCGTGATGTGCCGCCCGATTTAAATCGATCCCGATATTTCGGACGGCCGCTTACGCGGGGGATGACTTGTTTGCGCAGCGGGGCGATTCCTTGAGCAAACGGGGCGGTCTCAATCTCGTTGACGCTCGCGAATCCGATAACTACTGCGTTGCCTCGGACTTGTTTTTTCGTTCTTCTTGCAAACCTTCCTTCGCGGACTGGAAAAAATCGGTCAGGATCATGCAGCAAACTGCGATCACGATAACGGCGAAAGGAAGCGCCGAGATCGATTCGGCCAGGCCGAGGACGAAAGCCAGAAATATGCTGACTGCAATCGCTCCGGTAATGATGTTATCCATGGCGGTCTCTGTCGGTTATTGGTACTAGTATAGGGGATATCAATCGTTCAGTATATTCAGCAGCCAGCGCGTGCTGCGAAACAGGCGCGCGTCGTCGCCTTTGGCGCCTACCACCTGAACGCCGATCGGCAATTGCTCCGGGCTTTGTAACAACGGCACATTGATCGCCGGTGTGCCGCAGAAGGTCCATATCGTGTTCATCACCGGGCTGCCGGTGGCGTCCAGCCCCGCCGGTGCCGGGCCTGGGGTGGCGGGTGTCAAAATGGCATCATATTCGTCGAAGATTTCCTCGAGGAGCAGGTCGTAATCCCGCATTTTAGCCAGTGCCGCGTCGTACTCGCCAGCGCTAATCCGTTGGCCGCGTTCGATCATTTCGCGCAGCACTGCGCTTAACTCGGTCTTGCCGGTGTCGTATTCCGTGGCGAAGTTGCGCGCCAGATCGGCTTCCATCACTCTACGGTGGTCCTCGTGCAACTCGGCGAACGGCGCGGGCAGATCGACGATATCGACGGTCTTTTCCCGGCTTGCGTTGACCGCTTCGATTAATTCGCGCAGGCCGTCCTTGGTCACCTGTTCGACCTGTTCCCAGACCGGGCTGCGCACGAATGCGAAATGCTGAGCCGCCGGAACCTCCTGTGCCAGCACCTTGCCGATGCAGGGCGGGGCGACCGGGAGCATCGCGCTGTCCTGGGCATCGTAGCGCATCAGCACGTCGGCGATGAGCGCGAGGTCTTCGAGACTGCGCGCAAATACGCCAACGGTATCCAGCGGCGGCGATTGCTTGAGCACGGCGTGGCGCGAGATGCGTCCGAAGCTGGGTTTGAAACCGTAGATACCGCAATAGGATGCCGGCCGGATAACCGAGCCGTTGGTCTGGGTTCCGACAGTCAGCGCGACCATGGCCGCCGAAACCGCCGCGGCCGAGCCGCTCGATGAACCTCCCGGGGTGTGGGCGGGATTGTGCGGATTGCGGGTTTTACCGGGCGAGAACACCGCCATTTCGGTGGACACGGTTTTACCGAGTATGATCGCACCGGCTTCCTTCAGCAACGACACCAGGGTGGCGTCCTGCGTCGGCCGGCGCCCCTGGTGCAGTAGCGTGCCGCGCTCGGTCGGGTAGTCCGAAGTATCGATAATGTCCTTGATCCCGACCGGCAGACCGTGCAGCGGTCCGGTCTCGAGGCCGCGGCTTCGAAATTCATCCGCCGCGTGCGCCTGTGCCATTGACGCTTCCCGGTCGAGATGCGCCCAGGCGCCGATCGATTCCTCGAGTTCGTCGATGCGCGCGAAACAGGCCGCGACCAACTCCTGTGAGCTCAGCAGCCCCTGTTCGATGGCCGCGCGTGCGTCGCAGGCGCCGAGCAGGTTGGCCGTAGCCGGGTCGAATTTATCCATGCTTCAAGCCTTAGCCGCAGACTATCCCGGTCCGAACAGGTAGACCGGCAGCCACAGTGCGATTCCGGGGAAGTTATACAGCAGTACCATCGCGAATATGATGATCACGAGATAGGGCATAATGCCGCGGAAAATATCCAGCAGCTGGATATGCGGGGGCGCCACGCCCTTCAGGTAGTAGGCAGCCATCGCCATCGGTGGCGTCAGGAACGAGGTCTGCAGATTCAGGGCTACGAGAATGCCGAAAAACAGCGGGTCGACATTGAAGGTTTCCAGCATCGGCAGGAATATCGGCACGAAAATGATGATAATTTCGGTCCACTCCAGCGGCCACCCCAGCAGAAAGATTATTGACTGCGCGAGCACCAGGAAACCGACCGAGCCGAGATCCATCGACAATACCCATTCGTTGATCAGCTCGTGACCTCCCAGGTAAGAGAATACCGAGGCAAAGGTCCAGGATCCGACAAACAACCAGCACACCATCGCGGAAGTTTTCGCAGTGAGGTATACCGCTTGCTTTAACCTTTCCCAGTTGAGCGAGCGATAACATACCGCCAGAAAAAGCCCGCCGAAGGCGCCGACACCTGCGGCTTCGGCCGGTGTCGCCAGACCCATCAGAATCGCGCCGAGCACACTCATGATCAACAGCGCCAGGGGAACGAACGAAGTAATCAATTCCCAGGCGATCCTGCCGAATGACGGCACCTCTTCCTCTTTCGGTTTTGGCGCCAGCTTCGGATTCAGTGTGGCTCGCCCGACTACGTATACCATGTAAAGCCCGGCCAGTAGCAGGCCGGGAAACATGGCTGCGGCATAGAGGCGCAGCGGCGATATTTCCGCGATCGCCGAGTACACGATCAACATGATCGACGGCGGAATCAGGATGCCCAGACAGCCCCCGGCACAGATGACGCCGGCCGCGAAACTCTCGTCGTAGTTGGCTTTCAGCATCGCCGGGAAAGCGAGCATGCCCATTAGCGTAACCACCGCGCCGATGATGCCCGAGGCGGTGGCAAACACGGCGCAGGTAAACAGCGCCGCAACCGCCATCGAGCCCGGCAGGTGGCGCGCAGCAAGTTGAATACTGAAGAACAGGCGATTGACTATATTGGCCCGCTCGACCACATAGCCCATGAATAAGAAGAGTGGGACGGCCACCAGTACGTCGTTGGACATGACCGAAAACGTATTTTGCACAAACAGATCGAAGATTCGGTTGTCGAAAATGGTCTGCATGCGTTCGGCGTCGTAGTAGGCGTAGTAGCCAAACCCGAGGCCCATCGCAATCAGGGTGAAGGCAATCGGAAAGCCCAGCATCACCATGAAGATGAACAGGCCGAGCATGAAAACTGCGATGACCGGATCAGACATGACCCTCCTCCTCCAGTTTGCGCAAATCTTCCTGTTCATTGATCAGCATGGTTTCGGTTTCCTGCACATCGTGCAGCCGCGCCGGCCAGGCCCCGGTTTTGATGCAGATGACACAGCGCACGGCCTCTGCGATACCCTGCAGTAAAACCAGGGTGCCGGCAACGGGTATCAAGGTTTTGAAGAAATAGATTTGAATTCGCGACGGGCTGCTCCAGCTCACCTCCTTGTAAAACCAGGAATCGGCGGCGAAACCATAGCCGTAGTAGATCAAGGCCAGCGCCCCGGGCATCAGGAACAGGATATAAAGCGTCAGGTCGATCTTGGCCTGGGTTTTTATTTTCAATAGCCGGTAGACTACGTCGCCACGCACGTGGGCATCCTGTGATAACGCGTAAGCCCCGCTCATCATGAACAGCGCGCCGTACATTTGTACGCTCATATCGAAAGCCCAGACCGTCGGTGCGTCGAGTACGTAGCGCATGAACACTTCGTAGCAGGTCGAAAAAGTCAGGATCACGATACACCACGCAAAGGCCTTGCCGGACCAGGCGCTGAGGCTATCGATGAAGTGTAGAATGCGGGTCATCATTGCTAGTCACCGAAGTGTCAATCGAGCAGGGTGGTACGGAAAAGCAAGGGCGGTATTTTGAAATACCGCCCTTGCCGACTGGCTTTCCTAATACTTACAGCTTACCAAAGTAGTGCTCGTAAGCACCGCGGTAGTTAGGCGAGTTGTTCAATGCGTAAGCACCGTGACGCTTCGCCCAGGCCATCTGCGACTCGATGACTTTCTTGAAGAAAGGATCGGATTTGTTGAACTTCTTGACAATGATATCCCAGGCTTTGAGCTGGTCATTCATGACGCTGTCGGGCGTTTTGTATACGTTTACGCCGTGCTTCTCTTTCAGCTCTACCAGGTCGTTGGAGTAACGTTCCATCGCTTTCCAGGCCATATCGGCGGAAGCCGCTTCAGAAGCATATTCCAGTATTGCCTGGTGTTCTTTCGCCAGCTTGTCGAAGCGACGCTTGTTGAAAATAATTTCAAAGCATTCCTGCGACTGGTGAAAACTGCCCAGGTGGTAATGCTTGGAAACGTCTTGCATGCCGAAGTCCTTGTCCGAAGTCGGATTGTTGAATTCGGCGGCATCGATCAGGCCGCTCTTCATCGCCGGCTGAATTTCTCCGCCCGGCAATTGCACTACCGACATGCCCATTTCCTGCAGCACGTCCGCGGCGAGGCCCACGGTGCGATACTTGAGTCCTTTCATCTGGCCGCTGCCCTTGATTTCCTCCTTGAACCATCCCAGCGGCTGTGCCGGCATCGGGCCGGAGAAGAAACCTACCAGATCTAGTCGCAGGTCACTCATCAATTCGTTGTATAGAGCCTTGCCGCCGCCGTGCTGAATCCAGCCCATCAACTCGTTGGCCGACCAGCCGAAGCAGGGTCCGGTGCCGAACAGCGAGGCTACCGGACTTTTCGAGTACCAGTAGGCGGTTACCAGGTGCGCGCCGTCGAGCACGCCCTTGTGCACTGCGGTTTGCATTTCGGCGGTTTTTACAACCGCACCGACCCCGAGTAAATCGATCTTCAGGGATCCACCCGACATTTCATTAACGCGCTTGACGTAATCCTGGGCGAATTCCAGAAAAATACCGCCGCCCCAGGCCGCCTGCACTTTTAATACGACGGGACTGGCGCCAACGGAAATATTCGGTAACGAGGCCGCGGCCGCTCCGCCCGCGATTGCGGCCGCGCCGGTGGTTAGAAATTTACGGCGTGATGTCTTTGCTTCGGCCATATCTGCTCTCCTGTTACTTTGGTAATAGTTATGGGACTGCGACTATATTTTTAGTTTTAGCCAATACATTGCCGCGTGGCATTGTATATAACTAATCTTGTTTTAGGATCTTCGATGTTTCAGTTTATATTATTTCTGCTGTTCGGAATCAAACATACGATAAATGTAAAGATTGTATATTGTATACCAAAGGTATGATGCTTAGCATATACAAGTTAATCCAGTATATCTATTGAAAAATCTCAGCACATCCCCGTGCCGCGGAATCTCTGAATAAATCAGAGTTTCCCTAGAAATTTACGCAACCCGGTCGCGCGGTTCCTCGCCGTTAAAAATGGCGACCAGATTATCGATGGCGCGATACCCCATGGCATTCCTGGTTTCCTCGGTGGCGCTACCGATATGCGGTAACAGGAAGGTATTTTCGAGTTTCCGGTATGCGGGATGAATCCTATCGGGTTCGCCATTGAACACATCCAGTCCGGCAGCCGCAATGTCGCCCGTTTGCAGTGCCGCCACCAGTGCGTCGTCATCGATGACCCCGCCGCGTGAGGTATTAACCAGGATGGTATCGCGATGCATCGCGGCGATGCGTTTGCGGTTCAGCAGACCCCGGGTTGCATCCGATGCCGGGCAGTGAATCGACAGCACATCGATATTCGCTAACAGCTCTTCCACGCTATCGTGGTAAATTGCGCCCGCAGCATTATCCGGGTCTAGCGGTTTGCGATTATGGTAATGAATGGTCATGTCGAAGCCGCGCGCACGCCGGGCGACCACTTGGCCGACTCGCCCCAGTCCGAGGATGCCCAGGCGCTTGCCGGTGATTTGTCGGCCGACCATGAATGCCGGACTCCAGTCTTTCCATTGCTGATTGCGTACCAGGCGCTCTCCTTCGCTGGCACGGCGTGCGGCGCCCAGCATTAACAGAATCGCAATTTCGGCGGTGGCATCGGAAAGCACGTCGGGGGTGTTAGTGACGATAAGCTGTTTTTGTTTGGCAGCTTCGAGATCGACATGGTCGACACCGACGGAAAAATTGGCGATCGCTTTTATCCGGCCTGGCAATCGAGCGATGGTTGCGGCCGGGAATTTCTCGGTATGACAGGGTAGAATCGCATCCGCATCTGCTGCCAGCCGCAGCAATTCCTCGGTGCCGTATAATCTGTCATGCGGATTAAGAATAGGCGTGAAATCTTGCGCCAGTTTATTTTCGACCGCATCGGGCAATCTGCGGGTTAACAGTACGACCGGTTTGTTACTCATTATTTTACCCTGGAAGTTTAACCTCGGAAGGCACCGTTTATCACAGTTCGCATTGGCGAACAGGCACAAAGTGTAAGACTTGCCCTGAAGCTTGGCAATCGGTGTGCGGATAGATAACCGGCATGGTCGAGTGGTGGCTAGCCTACCTATCTCATCACAGGGTAGCGTTGCAATTTGACTATAACGGGCTCTCGACGTTCATCTCGCGGTATAAGCGATACGCCATGCCGCCGGTAACCAGCGCCGCCAGCACCAGCAACGCCCATAGCAACCACGTTTTCCAGGGTAGCGTCGCTTGCGGGCTGAGACGGGTCTCACCGCCGGCCTTCTCGGTCGAGCCCAACTGCACCAGAACCCCCCGTTGTTGGATATCTTCCAGATGGCCATCAAGCAGGTCGCTTAAGGCGGCGGTAACGATTTGCTGTGCATGATTGCCCCAGGCCAGCCGGTAGGGGCCGTTGCCGTCGCCGAGGAATAACACTTCGTATCGCGGATAACGCAACTCTACCTGCGGCGGCGAAGGCAGGTCGGTGGTGGACGAAAACCAGATATTGACCGGGTAGAAGCGCGAGATATTCAACGCTTGGCTTGGTTTAACCTCGTCGTCGTCGATGTTGTGCTGACGAAATCCTGTTTCGACCAGCCGCCGCTCTTGCGGCTTGTTCGCGTGGGAAGCATAAAGGTCACCGACGATGATGCTGTGATTATCGCCTGGGACAATGCGCATGGTTTCGGCGCTTACCATTGAGGGGTATTTGAAAAAGTAAAACTCGCCGGTTTCATCGGAAACCAGTTCGGGCGTGAGTCTATGAGTCAGGCTCGGGGCGGCCAGGGTTTCCCGGTAATGCCCGTTTACCTGCTGTAGCTCGAAGCTGACTACATCGTTGATCGGCCTCAGCCGCAGGTATTTATTGTTTGAGGGGATACGCGTGATGCTGCGCCAATCGGGATCTCCGGACTGGCTATTGGTCAGGCTTTTACGCGATCTGATGGTACGCAGGCGATCAAGATCGTTGCCGACTTCGACTTGGATCTCCAGGATCTGGCTGACCGGTTCATGTTGCCACTGCAGTTCGAGCCGCTCGAACTCCCGGGCTTCCTCGTCGGGAGAGAGTTCGATTAGGTAGTCGTTGCGCACCGATTGCACCGCAATTCTTTCGGTGGTTTCGAGTTCCGAGGTCGAATCCGCCCGTTGGTTTTGCTCGCGGGATGTCACAATCTTTGTTTGCTGCAGCAAAAAACGATCGAATTTATGGAACGGTAGCTCGATAACTCGATCGGTAACCGTTGCCGGTGTCACCACGATCGAATGCGGCATTTGCTTGCCGTCAACATTAAAAACGACGAGATCGCCGAGGTCGGAACGTGTCAAGGTAAGTATCACTTCGAGTGGTAATTCGACGCGTTGCAGTTTCTGATCGTGTTCGCTGATCACGGCCTGGAAGGCGTAGTCCCCGATGTCGACCTCCGCCTGCGCCTGAGCGCAGAGCGCCAATAGCAATATTATGAACCCGGTTTTAGACATATTCATCCTCGGCACTGTCGGCTCCGGCCGGTCGCTCCGGAATGGGCGAGAAGTAGCCGGTTGCGACTAGCAGGCTGCCGACCACCAGAAACGAAATAATGCGCTCCACCGTGCCGCTGGCGCCGAGGTCGATAAAAAACATCTTTACCAGTACGACGCCGACCAGCGCCGCGCCGATAATCCATAGAGTGCGCATCAGACGGCGCGAGGCCAACAGCATCGCGCCCATGCCGATAACGGTCCACAGAATCGAAATCGCGGTTTGCACGCGCGTATCGCCCAGCATGTCCGACATATCGAAGCGAATCGCTAGATAGTGATGCATGCTGCGAATCAATACCGCGGTCAGCCAGACAAAAACCAGGCCCGCGAGGATGATCAGGATATGATCGCGCTGGGCCGCCATCGATATCTGCAATAACTTCAGACTGCCGAGTAGCAGCAGGAAAAACGCGATCTGGGTTAGATCGACCGGATTGATGAACGGCACATAGGGTAAGGGGGCGGGATCGCCGCTATTGCTCAGATTGATAATCAGGCTCCAGCAAAACAGGAACGCCGACAACGCCCCGATCATGCTTAACTGCAGGTCGCCGCCGAGGCGCGCGATTGCGGGGAAGTTTCCGGCCTGCGCGATGCGCAGCGCGATCAGCGGCATTAGCGCGAGTATCGCGGAATATCCCTCGCCGATAGGGCTGAATATACGGTTCAGCATCCAGACCAGTTCCGACGACCATAACAGCGCCGCGAAGACAACAAAGGCGGTGTGGGCGGCAATGTTGACTGCATTTGGCCAGGCCACTGTTTCGAGACGGGTGATTATCCAGTAGCTTGCGATCAATGCGGGCAGCCAGAAGTAAAGGTCGGGTGTCGCCAGCACGTGCCCGTATGTCAACCAGGAGTAGATCGAGATCAATATCAGCACCGGGAGTAATAGTGCGGCGTTGATAGCGGCCGGCATCCAATCCCAATGGCGCAGGCGATCCAGGTATACCAGCAAGCCCGCGGTGGCGCTGAACAACAGCAGCATGGCAATGATTTCATGCTGCAGGTATTCATCGATTTGCAGCAGCGCGCTGACCAGCCACCAGCCCATGGCCCAGATGTAAAAGGGGATATGCAAGACGCGAAGTTTGAATTCCCGTTTTTGCAGGTACAACATGCGCGCCGAGATAAAGGCACCGAGGGCGATGAAAATGCCGCCAATAAAAGCCGGGTTGAGCCAGGCCGTGTCGCCGAGGTCTTCGATGTTTCGCATGATAAACAGGAGCCCGGAACCGACCTGCAGCGCGATCGCAAAACATTGGGCATAAAAGCGTTTCTGGCGAATCGAAACCCACAGGATTCCAGCCGCTTCCAGCGCCCAGGCGGCACTGCTCCAGTGGCCTTCGAGTGAGTAAGGGATGGCTAGCGTGGCAAACACCACGCCCACCGCCAGCATTGCTTCGGCCAACAGCCGGAAATCTTCGCCGACGCGGCGCCAGGTGAAACGCGCCAGCCCGATATAATAGAGACCCATCGCGGCGCAGGCGCCGGCAATGCCGTAATCGAAGTCGCGTAGCATAACCATCAAAAGACCGGAGACGATGACCGGTGTGCCGAATACCAGCGTGCCGTCGACCACCCCGGTCAAATGTTCGGGTTGGCGCAACGCATAGAGGACGCCGATCAGGCTGTACATCAGGAAAAACAGCAGCAGGAAACCTATTCCGGGATCGAGGAATTCGTTACGGTAGTCGAACGCCACCCACAGCACGAACACGCCAAAGGTGAAGCCAAAGCCGAGCAGGTTAAGCGCACGCCAGGCGCGGAACCAGGCAATGGCGAGCACCGCCGCGTTGAGCAGTGCGTAATAGCTGAACAGGCCGATGTAATTGCCGCTGCCGCTGGACGCCAGGAACGGCGCCAGGAAGCCGCCCAGCACGGCATATATCGCCAGCGCGCGCGAATTTTGCAGGATCGCGAGCGCGACGGTAAACGCGGCAAAAAATACCCGCAAGATGAAAGTAAGCGTTGGCGGCAGCAGGTCGGCGAGCCGGAAAGCGGCAAAAATCGTTATGTATATGACGCCGATGCCGCCGCCCTGTAACAGCAATGCATAAATTTCTTGCTTCAGTCGCAGGCGCCAACCGAACATCAGCAGTAGGAGACCGCCGAAGGCGGCGCCCATAAAGCGGATCTCGACCGGAATCCGCGAGTTTTCAGCCGCGTACTTGAGCAGGAAAGCGACGCCGAAAAACAGAATCAAGATTCCGATACGAACGAAAATGTTGCCGTCGGTGAAGTAAGAGATGACCATATTTCCGGCCCGGCGGATCAAGTCCTCGATATGATCGGCCGAGTTTTTTGCGCGCACGACCGGTTCGGGGTCCGGGCTCACGGCGGCGGGTGGTATGCTGGAAGCTGCCGCAGATGGTTCGGCGATCGGTGGCGAATCGTCCTCGGCCGGGTTTTCGAGAGGCGTGGGCTCGACTTCCGCCGCCGTGCTCGGCGATGCGTCCGCCGCTGTTGTCAGTGCGCCGTCAGGCTCGGATTCGGTCATCGCCTCCGATGCGCGTAATTTTACCTCGGTAAGCTTTTCGCGTAGCCGGTCGATTTGCTGTTGCAGGTCCTTGAACTTGTTGCGCAATACCAATTGGCTGGAAACCAGCGCGACGATTAAACCGAATAGCAGGCCTTCCTCGATTCCGGATAGCGCGGATCCCAGGAATACCGTGACAAAGGTGGCGAGAAGGGGAATGAAAGACATCGATTCTTAATATAGCAGCCCTGCGCGACAATATGTACGACCGGCGCTGGCATAGTCGCGAGGGTTTATATCGCCGTGCCTCTTGATAGTGTATTGATGTCGCTGCCAAAAGTTCCATTTTACGGGTTATTGAGCTTGGATCGGCGCTAACATTAGACTATAAAGAAATATGATCGTGGCAATATAGCGGCGCTGGTATCAATAGCATCATGCGGCAGGTAAACTGCCAGGTTGATTCGGCCCGCAGCTGCATACGGTTATCCTCGACATTGTGAACAGATCTCTTTCTAAATGGATTGATTTCCTCTACGGCCCGTTTTTCAGGACCATCGGGTTTTTTTACCGCAGCTATAAGGCCAATCGCGCCCGCATTGCAAACTTCAAGGCCAACGATAAGGTAGCTGCTTTTTTGAAATTCATGGCGATGGTCATCCTGGTGGGCTGGATTCTGATCTGGTTTTTCGCCTCCGAAGAGGGTCGAACCCGGTTGACCGAAGATATAAAACAAACGATTGGCGGATTCGGTTCTGAAACCGGGCACTAGCCGGCTTATCTGACTGATTTACATCGCGAGGGCGTTGCAAAGAAGCTGTGAAGTCCGCCGCAGGAAGTTGGTGGGGAAAGCGGGCTTGCGTTTCATCGATGGCTTAGCCGCGGGCGGCTCAAATCTCTCGTTTGAGCGTCGTTCTTGGCTATTAACCTAAATAATTTGCGCGCTGGGTCGGTTAACCGGCAGTGATAATTTTCGGTAAAAAACCTAATAAATTTCCGATACCTTACTAAACTCCTACAACTGGCGGGTCAGAATAGGCGTAACCGCAGCGATTTATGGCTGCGGTAATCCATAACAGTGTGACACCCCCGCTGATCGACCCACGCCGACAATTGAACGAAGAGACGCGGACTGATCGAAATGCTACTAGCAGCCCATAATTCATCGGAAGCCTCTGCGGGTTATCGAGCAGTGGTTATCCGCGCCTCGGGAAGGGCTGTTATGCGAACAGTTTTGTTGTTAAGCGGTCTTATCCTAGCCAGCATTAATCCTTATGCCTTGGCGCAGGCCGAGGAATTGCGGTTATTGCGGATAGGTACCGGCGGTATCGCCGGTACCTATTATCCGATCGGCGGAATGATAGCTCATGCCGTCAGTAATCCGCCCGGCGATCGACCTTGCGAACTGGGTGGCAGCTGCGGCCCGCCGGGTCTGGTGGCGGTCGCGCAATCGGCTAACGGGTCGGTGGGAAACGTCGCAGATATCCACCAGCAGAATCTGGAGTCGGGGTTTGTGCAGTCCGATGTGGCCTATTGGGCTTATACCGGAACCGGCAGCTTTACGGATAGCGCACCCTATTCCGGGCTGCGCAGTATTGCCAATCTTTACCAGGAGAGTATCCATCTGGTTACCCGTAAGAATGCAGGAATTTACCGGGTCCGGGACTTGATCGGTAAACGAGTGTCGCTCGGTGAACCGGGTTCGGGCACCTTGATAGACGCACAACTGGTATTGGCGGAGTATGGAATTCGAAGCGGAGATATTGAAGCCGAGTACTTGAAGCCTGACCTGGCGATTGAACGAATCAGGCGCAAGCAGTTAGATGCCTTTTTCTTTGTTGCCGGCTACCCGACCCGCGCCGTTAGCGAACTGGCAGCCGATACCGAGATCGAACTTTTACCCATCGATGGTCCCGAGGCCGAGCGATTGATTTCGCGCTATCGGTTTTTTGCCCGGGACGATATTCCTGCGGGGATATACAGGAATGTCGCCGGCGTCGAGACGATAAGTGTCGGAGCGCAGTGGCTGGTGGCGAATTCGGTGGACGCCGAGCTGGTTTACGGGATTACCAAAACGTTGTGGAGTAAGAGTTCCCGCAAGTTGCTGGACGAGGGCCATGCTAAAGGTAGGCGGATCACCCTCGATACGGCGCTGCAGGGTATTGCGGTGCCTTTGCATCCCGGAGCTGCGCGCTACTACAACGAAATCGGCATCTCGATCGAGTAATTGGTGATGCGCCCTATGACAGGACTGCGAAGGTTGATCCGTAGTGAGCATTCTGAATAGAAAACTGTTGATCCGCCCCTATGTCTCCATCGGCCTGGTAGTGGTGCTATTCCTCGGTACCTCCGGTGTGATTATTTATTTCCAGAAAACCCTGCTGGAAATAGAGGAAGCCCTGCCGATCAAACTTGCGAAGCAGGAGAGCGATATCCGCGTGTTGATAAACGATATGGGCCACCTGGTGCATAGCATTGATTTTGCACGAACCGATCAATCACCCAAAACTTTCCGGATGGTGGTGCGGCTGACCCTGCAGATCGAGCAGCATCTAGAAAAAATTTCGGAAGATTATCAATTTAACGATGTTCTCGGCGCATCGGCCGTCCACGCCAGGCTCAGCCCCGCTATTTTCGATATCAAAGGCTGGTTGACGGATGGACTGTACAATTTCGAACCCAACTCCGCGCAAACGATGAAAGTTGCCGAGACCCGGGCTCGGCACGCGCATGAAGAAGCGGAGATTTTGTTGCAGCAAGTGAGTCGGACGGCGATCGATGTGTTGACCGAGCAATCGCTCAGAATCGACAATTTCCGTAGCATTATGATTATTACCCTGACGGCGCTCGCGATTATGACTATCGGTCTGGTAATACTTGGATTTCGGTTACAGAACATCGTGTTTGCTTTGAAAGAAAGCGAAGAGCAGATTCGATATCGGGCCAATTACGACTCATTGACAAATCTGCCGAATCGGTTGAATTTTACCGAGCATTTGAGTGACGCCCTAGCGCGCAACCGGCGCGATCAGGGGCAAATCGCGTTATTGTTTATCGACCTCGATCGATTCAAAACGATAAACGATACCCTGGGGCATGATTTCGGTGACGAACTAATCAGGCAGGTAGCGACCAGAATTTGTCAGGCGGTGCGTGAAACCGATGTCGTATCTCGCCTGGGTGGGGATGAATTCACCGTGTTGCTTGCCAATATGACCGACGAGATCCACGCCTCAATTATTGCGAAAGGTATTCTCGAACAACTTGCGCGGCCCTTCCTGTTGTTTGGCCATGAAGTCTATTCCGGGGCCAGCATCGGCATAACCGTTTCCCCCCAGGATGGCGCGGATGCCATGACGCTTTTGAAAAATGCGGATATGGCGATGTACGAGGCAAAAGATCAGGGGCGCAATACATTTCGTTTTTTCACCGCGCAAATGACCGACAGGGCCCGTCAGTTTCTCGAATTGGACAAGGAAATGCGCCGGGCCCTGACTCAGAACGAATTGCAGATAAGGTTCCAGCCGATTTTCGAACTGCACGACCGGTCATTGGTTGGTGTGGAGGCGCTATTGCGCTGGCAACATCCCGATAAGGGCTTGATTTTGCCCGACGATTTCATCGAGGTTGCCGAAGAAACCGGTTTGATCGAAGACATCGGTCATTGGGTGTTGCGGCGAGCCTGTTTCGAGGCAATGGCATGGCTGGAGCACGACTTGCATCCCGGGTTTTATCTGGCAATAAACATATCGATGCGCCAATTCAAAGGCGGTCTGGACCGGAAACGCTTGTCCGAAATACTGGACGAGACCGGTTTCCCGGCGGATAAATTGTTGTTGGAAATCACCGAAACTCTGTTGATGGACGACGATGCGCGTATCAGAGAAGTGCTCTCCGACTTTCGCGAAATGGGTGTCAGGCTGGCAGTAGACGATTTTGGCACCGGGTATTCAGCACTTAGCTATTTGCGAGAGTTCCCGGTGAATACTCTTAAAATCGATCGCACCTTCATTCAGGATATAAGCACGAGTTCGAGCAATCGGCGCCTCGTCGAAACTATTATTTCCATGGCGCATGGCCTGGACCTGGTCACAATTGCGGAAGGGGTGGAAAGCTCGGATCAGGATGTGCTGTTGTCCGAGCTAGGTTGCGACATGGGGCAGGGATACTATCATTGCAAACCCGTCGCGGCGGCGGAAATCGATAAATTAACCGCAGTGACTGCGCCCCGGGTCAAGGCGGTCTGAGTCGGCTAATCCGCCTCCGCGAGAAGACGTTTTCCCGGTCAGACCGGTTTGTTAATTCCGCCCGCAATCCAGTCGCGTAATTCCCGTGTCGCCGCCTCGGGTTCGACACCGAGCTCGTCACTCAAAACCTGCCGGCAGCGGTTGAATGCCTGCAGGGCATGATTGCGATCTCCACTGTCGGATAAACTGCGCATCAGCAGCCGCCAGCCGGATTCGCCCAGAGGATCCTGCTGGACCAGGCATTCGGCGGACTTGATCGCGTGGCGGTAGTCGTGGCTGAGTATCTGGGTCTCGGCCAGCCTGGTCAGAATTTCGACGAGCTGACGTTTGAAGCGGGCGCGTTCGCTGTGAAGCCATTCCTGAATGGCGACATCGCGAATCGAAATGCCTTCGAGAAACTCGCCCTGATAGAGCGCGGCCGCGGTGCTGAGCGACTCGTAATCGCCTGCGGCAGCGAGTAGCTCGAATTCGTGGACGTCGATCTCGATCAGCCCCGGTGTCAGGCTAACGGTGGTGCGATCGATCTGCAGCACTAGATCGGCTACTTCTCCCAGCGATTTTTTGATAGCGTTCAGGCACTGGCGCAACGAGTTGCGGGCCTGTTCCTCGTCACGTTCGCTCCACAACAGCCGGGTCAGACGCGCGCGCGGATGGCGTAGCCCGGGCGCCAATGCGAGGTAGGCCAGCAGCATTTCGGCCTTGCGCATCGGCAGGGAAATCCGCAGGCCGGAGGGCAGCAAACATTCGAAATGTCCCAACAAAATGAATTCCAACTTCGACATCCGATTTCCCCGGTCGCGAAATTAGCCAATTAAAATTCCAGGTAACTCAGCCAATTATACTATTTAATGATTTTTTAACGTTATATTGGACGATTTATGCCGGTTCGACAAGGTAGAACGAAGTTCGGCACTGCGCGAGTATATGCAAGGCGATAACAACCGACTCGGGATCGCGCGACACAAAGGAAGAGGGCCAGACTCCAGCGGCGCTGAGCCCGCGGCGATCATAATGCTTGTGCAAACATTTCCCAAACTACGGGCAGGATCGAGGCTACCAGCAGTAACGCCATAACAAGGTTGAAAATGGCCAGGTGTTTGGGGTCGCGCAGGAAGCGTTGCAAGCCGGCGCCGAATACCAGCCATACGCCGGCGCAGGGAAAAGTGATTATCATGAAAGTGATACAAATGATCGCCACCTGGATGAAAAAATTGTCCGCCAGCGAGGTAAATGCGGCGAGCGCGCTGCTGCCCATGATCCAGGCTTTGGGGTTGACCCACTGGAACGCGGCCGACTGCCAGAAGTTAATCGGCTTAGCCTGACTGATTTGACCGACGCCGCCGGTCGCACCGGCGATTTTCCAGGCAAGGTATAACAGGTAAACGATGCCGACGACTTTAATCGCTTCATGCAGGATCGGGTAAAGCTCGAACAGCGTGCCGAGACCGAATCCGATAAGCGCCAGCATTACCGGGAAACCGATACAGATACCGAGCAGGTGCGGCAGGCCGCGGCGCACGCCGAAGTTCAGGCCGGTAGTAGTCAGCATGACGTTATTGGGCCCGGGGGTAATCGCGGCGATTACGGCGAATACGATAAACGAAACGAACAGTTCAGGTTCGATGAGTTACTCCGGCTGAGTTAACAAAATCCAGCAACCTGGATCCTGGCGCACACGATAAATGATTCATCATTGTTTGTGCAGAGGCAATTCGGTTTTCCGAACAATATTATCTCCGGGTTAATAAGGTTAAACTGCGCGATTCCCCGTTCAGTTGGAAAACCGGTGTCCGTCAGTCATGAACTACTCGATGTCGTCGATGAAAACGACACTGTTATCGCGGTAAAGACGCGAGGTGAAATTCACGCCAGAGGATTGATGCACCGCGCGGTCCATATTCTGGTTTTCAACCGCAAGGGTCAGCTGTTTTTGCAAAAGCGCTCGATGTGCAAGGATGAGCAGCCGGGAAAGTGGGACTCTTCGGCGGCCGGTCACGTCGACAGCGGGGAAGATTACCTCGCTTGCGCCAGACGTGAAATCGGCGAGGAACTGGGCATCGACGCGGTGTTGGATTTCGAGCTGCTTTTTAAATTGCCGGCTTCGGCGCTGACCGGCAACGAGCATTGCATGGTGTATCGTTATGATTTCGACGGCCCGATGGTGCTGCACCCGGAAGAAATCGACGCGGGTTCATGGATTAGCCCCGCGTCGATGGACCGGCGCGTGGCGCAGGCGGATCCCGATTTGACCGAGGCGGTCAGCTTGATTTGGCAAAGGTATCGGGATCCGCGCCGCAAACAGAAGTAAGCGCAGTTGTAACCTTTTCGGTAATGGCGGGCATATGCCGTGAGAGTTAAAGTTGCCGAAATGTTGGATTGATTTTGGGAAACTCCGATCTATTCAGGACTTCCTTAGTTGTTACCTATTAATCAGTTGCAAATTATTGCTAATTTGACAAAGAGAGATATGAGGCAACAACCAGGGTTTTACTCTCGATGGCGCCGTTAATGCCGGAATCGATGGCGGCCATCACTTGCTCGATGCTGCCTGGTATCTTGATTTCCTTCGACCGACTCGAACCGGTGTTGTCTTGGTTTCCAGGATATAATCGCGCTGAAAGTCACTGACTCGTGGAGGATGACATGTCAAAAATTGCCCTAATCGTTGGTGCCGGTAGCGGCAACAGCGCTGCCTTTGCACGTGCGCTCGCGGCCCAGCGTTACAAGGTCGTACTGGCGGCGCGCAATATAGATAAGCTCGCCGCCCTATGCGCCGAAATCGATGCCGAGGCCATCAGCTGCGATGCAAGCTCGGTTGACTCCGTCAGGGCGCTATTCGATGCGATGCGGCAAGCGGCGGGTATCGCTGAAGTTGTTTTGTATAATCCCAGCGCTTATACCGCCGGCAGCATTACCGATCTTGATCCCGAACTCGTGCTGGACGCGTTGAAGCAAACCGCCTATGGCGCTTTCCTGGTGGCGCAGCAGGCGGCGATCGGAATGCGGCAACTGGGTGGCGGGACGCTGTTTTTCACCGGCGCCACCGCAAGTATCAAGGGTTTCCCGAATTTCGCGCCTTTTGCGATGGGTAAGTTCGCGCTGCGCGGACTGGCACAAAGTCTGGCGCGTGAATTGGGGCCCGAAAATATCCATGTCGCGCATTTTATTATCGATGGCGGTATCGCTTCACCCGGACGCGATTTGGACGCGCCCGAGGCCGGTTCCAATCGCAATGATGACCAGCTCGAACCCGACGCGATCGCGCAGACTTATATGGCCGTGTTGAACCAGCACCGCAGCGCCTGGACGCATGAAATCGATTTACGACCCTGGGTGGAAAGCTTTTGATGCAGCCGCCAATCGATTATCTGTCCCCCGATGTGCCGCAACGCTTACCCTGGCACGAGGTGCCGCTGATTATCGCCGACGAAGTCACGGTCGCGGATTATGGATGCTTGGTAGACGATCCCGATAATTTCGATATCGAGATTGTGCCGTGGCCGGCGCAGGGTTGGCGCCCGATCGATGCGGGTACCGGCGACGAGGGCGGGGTGGTCGAGGGTATTTTTCACAGCGAGTGGCGCGGCGAAGTGCTACATGGCAATAACGATGCGGTTAAAGGTGACTATATACTCGGCTGGTCGACCAATCCCGGCGATGCCGACCCGGCTGTCGCGCTGGAAAATCCACGGCAAGTGCTGCTATGGCATTTGAATTATCATCCGGACGGCGGGCAGCTGTTCCACCCGCTCGCGGGCCAGGCTTTCGTGGTGCCGGTCGCAACCCCGGGTGACGATCTCAGGCTCGACGATGTCGTCGCGCTCTGGTGTGACGGCAGCCGCGGGCTGTATATCCGTCCCGGAATTTGGCACGAGGGCGTGTTTCCGGCGACCCGGGCGCAATCGTTCCGCGATCGTCAGGGCCGGGTGCATGCACGGGTGAGCTGTAATGTCTGCGAGGAATTCGGCGTCTTTTTGAAGGTCCCGCTGCAACCTGGCCCGTCAGAATTCTCCTGATTTCGTTCAGGTCCCAATAGTTATTCACGAACTTTCGCAAGATATTGTTCATTGTATCGGTTTTTTAATGGAAAACCTCTAATGGCGCCTTCATACTATTAACCCGGCGACATGTATTGTCGCCGGGTTAATAGTATATGGGCTAGCGCTGAGTCAGGTTGATTTGACGACCTACCCAGTCGGGCCGGGCTTCGACTTCGGCTGCCTTCAAGTTTTGCTGTACTGCCGCCGGCAGTTCCATGCTGCGTCCGGCGCGCGTGTCGTAGTGCAGGACCATGAATTCCGCGGTGGCGCACAAATTGCCGTCGACCAGCATCCGGTGGGCAAACCAGATTTTTTTGGCATCCGAGCCGAGCATCAGAGTTTCGATGTGCAGGGTCGCCGGCATACGTACCTCCTTGAGGTAACGCAGATGGGTTTCGACCGTGTAGATCGCGCAACCGGTTGCATCGAAATAATCGGTGCCGATACCGAAGTGATCCTGCATGACCCAGGTCGTGTTGCTAAATGGGACTAGGTAATAGGCTTCATTGAGATGCCCGTAGGCATCGCCCCATTGCTGTTGCATGGGCTCGGTGTGAAAGCTGAAAACTGTCATAGCGTCGATCCGGCGCTGGCGAGTGCGAGAGTATAACCGATCGGTTCGTTGTGACGCGAGCTGATCGCAAATCAATAGAATGCCGTATTCAATACCCTGATCTAATAGTAGAATCGCGCGATGCAACCCATAGTCAAAATCCAGTCGTTGTCAAAAGTCTACCAAGGCGGGCAGCAGGCGCTCAAAGCCATCGACCTCGACATTAACGAGGGCGAAATTCTCGCACTGCTAGGACCCAATGGCGCAGGCAAGACTACTTTGATTTCGATTATTTGCGGTATCGTCTCCGGCAGTTCCGGCTCGATCAGTGTCGCCGGTCACGATATTGTCAGCGATTACCGAGTTACCCGCGGCCTGATCGGGCTGGTGCCACAGGAACTAACCCTGGGCGCTTTCGACACGGTGTGGAATACGGTGAACTTCAGCCGTGGGCTGTTCGGCAAGAAGCCGAACCCGGCTTATCTCGAACAGTTGCTCAAGGACTTGTCGTTATGGGATAAACGTGACAGCGAGTTGCGCGCGCTTTCAGGTGGAATGAAGCGGCGGGTGCTGATTGCCAAGGCGCTGTCGCATGAGCCGCGCATATTGTTTCTCGACGAACCAACCGCGGGTGTCGACGTGGAACTGCGGCAGGATATGTGGCGGCTGGTGCGGCGCATGAACGATTCCGGTGTCACGATTATTCTGACCACGCACTATATTGAAGAAGCCGAAGAGATTGCCGATCGCGTCGGCATTATCAACGGCGGTGAATTGCTGCTGGTCGACGACAAACATCGCCTGATGCGCAAGCTGGGTAAGAAGGTATTGCAGATCGAATTGAAACATTCGATCGACGAATTGCCGGCGGCCCTGGCGGATTACAATCTGGAGGCTACGGAGGATGGTCGGCACCTGGTTTATACCTATGATACCGATCGCGAAAGGACCGGTATCACTGCGCTGCTGCAGACCTTGAACGAGCTTGGGCTTTCGTTGAAGGATATAAAAACCAGCCAGAGCTCGCTGGAAGAAATATTTGTAAAGCTGGTTAGTTCACGATGATCAATTATCAGGCCATCAGGGTGATTTATAAATACGAAATGCTGCGCGCCTGGTATACGCTGCTGCAGACGCTCGCCGCGCCGGTGATTTCAACTTCGTTATATTTTGTCGTCTTCGGCGCCGCCATCGGCTCGCGCATCCAGGAAGTCGAGGGGGTATCCTATGGCGTGTTCATCGTGCCGGGGCTGGTCATGCTGTCGCTATTGACGCAGAGTATCGCCAATGCCTCATTCGGAATTTTCTTTCCCAAGTTTACCGGCACTATTTACGAAGTGATGTCGGCGCCGTTATCGTTTTTCGAAATCGTCGTCGGTTATGTCGGCGCGGCGGCCTCCAAATCGCTAATCCTCGGCCTAGTGATTCTTCTTACCGCCAACCTGTTCGTGGATCTGCATATCGCACACCCGCTTATCATGCTGCTGTTTCTGGTATTGACCTGCATATCCTTTGCGCTGTTCGGCTTTATCATCGGGCTATGGGCGACGAATTTCGAAAAACTGCAGTTGATTCCGATGCTGGTAATAACGCCGCTGGTGTTTTTGGGGGGCAGCTTTTACTCGGTTAACATGCTGCCGCCGGCCTGGCAGACAGTGACACTGTTTAATCCTGTATTGTATCTGATCAGTGGTTTTCGCTGGAGTTTCTTCGAAGTGGCGGACGTCAGCGTAGGCATCAGCCTCGCCATGATCAGCCTGTTTCTGCTGGTCTGCCTGGCCCTGGTTTGGTGGATGTTCAAAACCGGCTATCGCCTGAAACAGTAGGTTCCGCAGCCGGTCTCGAGCCACCTAACCCGGCACTACTGGCCCGGAATCGATTGCACCCGACTGATTAGCCATCTTAATTGCAATTCAAGATAGCTGGTTTTGCGCCAGATCGGTAAGCCAACTCGCCACGATCCTGGTTTCGCGCCGGGCTATATTCGGCGGTGGCTGGCGCAGATAATAGTCGGTCAACAGAAAATGAGCCGCACTAAAGACTTCCACCAGTTCACCCGATTGTAAATAGCGATCGATAAACGGCCTGCGTCCGAGCATGACGCCATCGCCTCGTTGGGCCGCTTCGATAGCGATTAGCGAACTATCCACCGATAGTCCACCGGGGACGAGGTCGTTTTCCAGCTGATGTTTCCGAAACCATCGATGCCAGTCGTCGTCATAGCCAAGCACGTGTATCAACTCCATTTGCAGTATGTCGGCCGCTTGCTGCAGCCGTTTCCCGTCTTTTAATAGCGTGGGCGCGCATACCGGGGTTATGGTTGAGGTCAGCAGTCTGGATGTGTTGGCGTCGATGTCATCGTCTCTTTGGATGAAAATTTCCAGATTCGAATGCGCCAGGGACTGGTTGCGCGCCGGTTGCTCAAGCGTCTTGATGCGCAATTCGATATTCGGATGAAAGGTTTGGAAGGTTTTGAGTTCAGGCGCCAGCCAAAGGGTGGCGACGCTGGAGGTGCAAGCTAAATTTACGATTCTGCTCTGAAGCTGGGGAAACAACTGGTCGGTGATCGAATCGAGTCGATCGAGCGCCTCGTGCACCGTGTCGTAGTAGACCTGACCGGTATTGGTCAGGGTTAATCGTCGATTATGCCGCACAAACAGCGGTGTGTTCAGGTAAGCTTCGAGCTGGCGAATTTGTTGGCTGACCGCTGCCTGGGAGACGTTCAGATCCTGTGCCGCCTGCGAAAAGTTAAGGCGCCGACCGGCTGCCTCGAAGGTCCTCAGGATATTTAAACGGGGTCGTTTCAAGCGCGATATAAAATAAGTTTTACTTATGGATATTGGCAGGAATCAGCGCTTGACGCAAGTCATGCCGCTTCCTACAGTCTACGTCATCACGCCTGATTTGGATCGGCAGCCGATGAATTTCTTTTCGTACCTGAGCCGTGACGATATTCAATATGTACACGATGCCTCGCTCGAAATCCTCGCGGAAGTCGGGCTGCTGGTGCGCAACCAGAAGGCCAGAGGGCGATTTGCCGAGCATGGCGCCAAGGTCGACCAGCAGACCGGGATCGTGCGAATACCGGCAATCGTCGTCGAAAAATATAGAAAGTTGGTGCCGCCGACGATTACTTTACGCGGTCGCGATCCGAGTTGCGACGTCACTTTTCCGCGTAAGCTGCCGGTCATCGCTACCGCGAGTTCGGCGCCGGATATTGTCGATCCGGTAACCGGTGTTACCCGGCGCTCGCGCTCTGACGACATAGCTCGTATTGCTCACCTGGTGAATCAATTACCCGGATTCGACCTGTTCTCGATTTCTACCCTCGCCGACGATGCACCGCCGGCTCAGTTTAGTCTGTCGCGCTTTTATCCTGCGCTGAAGAACTGCGTTAAACCCTGCCGTACCTCCGTTTACGACATCCGCGAAGCGCGTCAGGTGCTCAAGCTGGGAGAGCTGATTGCCGGTTCGAAACAAGCCTTCCGGGAACGGCCATTCATCAATTTCGGTTATTGTTCGATTGTCTCCCCATTGACGATGGATTTCGACAGCACCGAAACTTTGATGTTCTTTGCCGAGAATGATATTACCGCTTACGGTACGGTCGCGCCCATGGGAGGACTCAGTACGCCAATGTCGTTGCCGGGTATGCTGACCTTGATGAATGCCGAATGGCTGGCGGCGGTGACACTGGCGCAGATGTCTAAACCCGGTACCGCTCAGATTTACAATTTCCTACCCGTGTTCGCGGATATGCGCGATGGCGCCTATGCACCGGGTGCGATCGAGATCGGCATGATGAACTCGGCAGTTTGCCAGATGGCCCGCTTCTACAATGTACCGTCGGGCGGTTACCTCGGCCTTACTAATGCCAAGCTCAGTGACGCGCAGGCAGGATATGAAAAGGGTATGTCGCCGTTGATGGGGGCTCTTTCGGGGGGTTGATTTCATCGTAATGGGCGGCTTGCTCGATGCCTTGATGTCATTCGATTTTGCGCAGGCCACGATCGATAACGAAATTGCGCTGATGGTTAAAAGGGTACGCGACGGATTCGGCTTCAGCCGCGAGAGTGCCGCGCTGCAGGAAATCAAGGATACCGGTCCGGCGGGGATGTTTGCCGCCAATCCCGAAACCCTGGAACGTATGCACAGCGCTACCTTCATGCCGGAGCTGGCCGATCGGAAGTTGCGTGAGCAGTGGCAGCAGGAAGGCTCGTCGACGATCCATCAGAGGGCACTGAACAAGGCTTTCGATATTCTAGCCACGACCAATCCCGCGGCACTTGATCCTGCCGTCGATGCACGCATTCGCGCCGAATTCGATGGTCTGGTGGCTGGAGATTCGAAGTTGCCGGAGGGCTGGCGGCGATTCGATGTCGGCAGCGCTGCGCCAATGCGTGGGCGACGACCCAGCCGCCGGCGCGCCCGCAAGGCAAGCTAAGCGGTATCATCAGCGTGGCGACCGCTATTCCAGCGAGTGCAGCTATCGTCGTCATCGGCGGCGGAGTAATCGGCACTAGTATCGCCTATCATCTGACCAAGTTTGGCGCCAGCGACGTGGTTTTGCTGGAGAAATCGAGTTTGACCCTGGGTGCCACCTGGCATGCGGCCGGTCTGGTCGGGCAATTTCGCTCCCAGCAAAACCTGATGAGCCTGATGAACGATAGCGTCAGCCTGTTTGAGAGTCTGGCGCGGGAAACAGGGCAGGACCCCGGATGGCGCAAAGTCGGCAGCCTGCGTCTTGCCCAGTCGCAGGAACGCTGGAAAGAATTGCTCAAATCTTATTCCGCGGCGCGTGCGGTCGGTTTCGTAATGAATCTGGTATCGCCCGCGGAGGCGCGAGACCTTTATCCACTGCTCGAAACCGACGACCTGGTCGGCGCCGCTTTTATTCCCGCCGACGGTTACATCGACCCAAACAGCCTGACCCAGGCCTATGCCCGCGGAATCCGGGCGCAGGGTGGCCAGATATTTGAAGGGGTCATGGTTACCGATTTGCCGCGGGACGGTGATCGAATAGCCCGGGTGGTAACCGATCAAGGTTCGATTGAAGTAGGTACCGTGGTGAATGCCGGGGGGCTATGGGCCCGGCAGCTTGGCTGGATGGCAGGCGTCGAGATTCCTGCCGGGGTGGTGGAGCATCAATACCTGGTAACGGAAAAAACGAATTTGATACCGCCGAACTTACCCGCCTTGCGCGATCCCGACGCTGGCTTTTACGCCAAGCCGGAACCGGGCGCGCTGGCGATCGGCGGTTGGGAAAAACAGACGCGCGCGGTCAACCCCCGGGACGGATTCCCATGGGAGAATGAGCGTTTCCTGTTCGACGCCGAACTCGATCGGTTGCAGGAGTTTTTTGAGCCGGCGATGCAGCGCCTGCCGCTTCTGCAGGAATTAGGCGTGCGCGACATCGTCAACGGGCCGATCCCGATTTCACCCGATGGCGAACCGATCATGGGCCCGGTTCCGGGGCTGTCCAACCTGTTTGCGGCCTGCGCTTTTACCTCCGGCATTGCCGCCTCCGGAGGCGCCGGCAAGGCGCTCGCCCATTGGATACTCGACGCTGATCCGGGCCTGGATTTATGGGCTTTCGACATCCGTCGTTTCGGTAAATTACACGCGGGTCATCAATTTCTGCACGATCGTGCGATCGAAAGCTACCGCAAGTATTACGCGATTCACTGGCCGGGCGAAGAACCGGAGTCTGCCCGCGGGGTGCGTCGCAGCCCCTTATACCAGACTCTGAGGCAACAGGGCGCGGTATTCGGTTCGAAGTTTGGCTGGGAGCGGGCCAACTGGTTCAGCCCTAGCGAAACTGGTGCGCAGGATGTGCTCGGATTCGATCGACCGCAGCAGGCGGACACCATCGGACGAGAGCACCGAGCGGCCCGTGAGCGGGTGGTGCTCGCCGATATGTCTTCGTTCACCAAATTCGAAATCAGTGGACCGCTGGCCTGCGGCTTTTTGCAATACCTGGCGCTTGCCGACATCGACAAAAAACCTGGGAGAGGGGCCTACACCCATCTATGTAACGAACGCGGCGGTATCGAAGCGGATGTCACGATTATCCGGCTCGACGAGGATTGCTTCTGGTTGATCACCGGCTCCGGATTCGGGGTGCGCGACCGACACTGGATCGATACCGGGCTGAGTGATTACCTGGCCCGCCACGGCAATCGCCTGCAATACCAGATCGCGCTGCGCGATATTACGTCTGCTTATGGCGTAATCAACCTGGCCGGGCCGCTAGCCCGTCAGGTGTTGGCAAAGGTCTGCGATGAGGACCTGAGTCATGAAGCCTTTGCTTTCATGACGGCAAGGGACTTGAGAATCGGCTACGCACCTGCGCTGGCGTTTCGTGTGACTTATATCGGTGAACTCGGCTGGGAACTTTATATTCCATCGGAATATCTGCAGTACGTTTACGAATTACTGCAGCAGGCGGGTAAAGAATATGAAATCTCGAATATCGGGTACCGTGCCATCGATAGTCTGCGCCTGGAAAAAAGATATCTCGCCTGGGGAGTCGATATTTCACCCGCATACAATCCGTTCGAGGCGGGTACGCAATTCCTGATTGACTGGAACAAGGGAGAATTTACCGGTGCCGAGGCGCTAGCAAGAATCCGGCAGCAAGGAGTTCGGCGAAAACTGGTTTGTCTCGCGCTGGATAAGGCGCTGACGGTGTTTGGCGGCGAAGCGATAATTGCGGGTGGCGAGGTGCTTGCCCAGTCGACCAGCGGTAACTTCGGATACTCGGTTGGCCGCAGCCTCGTTTTTACCTACCTGCCGCTGGATTCGTTAGACCGGAGTGACCTGGAGGTCGAAGCTTTCGGCGAACGCAGTTCGGCATCGGTGATCGACGGTGCGATATACGATCCGCAACGAAAGAAAATTCTTTGTTAGTTGCGATCCTGGTGTGCGGGCGAATGAAAAATGGCTGTGGGAAAATAAAACCGGCGTGGATGCTAAGCTCCACACCGGTTAGATTTTGTTACTTCTGCCAGAAATATTTTGCCACTTCCGATCTGACTTCGTGATTCGACAGGCCGATATCGTTCAGCATGCGGTCGTCCATCATCGCCAGCAGGCGACGATCGTTCGAACGTCGGATCCAGGTCCGTAAGATATCGCGCGTACCAGTGACGAATGCCTCGACGTGTTCGATCGCTTTATAGGTCAGTGCGGCGATGTCCATATCTTCGATTAGGTGAAAATGTTTCGCTTTTATAGTGCTCATAGCGTTGCTCCTGTAAAAATGCTGTCCGCTTAAGAGTCGGGCAGCCGTGTTAATTGGTGCTGTGAATTATAGGTAGCAATACCAATAGTAACAGATTCAGTTTTATTGATATTCGTGCATAACAGTTTACCGTAACAGATTTGTGTAAAAAATCGGATTGTGAAGTACTTCACAGGCAAATTGTGCAGTGCGTCACGCCACCTTTCCGGCGGTTTGAATCTGCCTTTTATTTATTTAATTAACTATTTGAATATAAAAGAAAAAGATTGGATATTTCGAAGCCCGGAAAGGATTGAATTTGAGCTGAAGCAAAGCCCCGGTTTGGGCCATTTTACCTAAAATCGGATCGGCTTCAAAACTGTACTGGTTCAGTAGATTTGGCCGTTAATTCGCGACCTTCGAATCGGTAATCTCGCATGCTTGGAGCTGGAGGAGAAATTCGATTCATCTCGATATCTTCCATTGCAAAGCTTCGGGGTCGCCGCTTTGATGGATGCGAATAAGCCTGGTCATGCGGCCTGGCCATTTTATGCGAGTAAACTATCACGCCCCAATTAGTCCGACGGATCAAGCCGATGTCGGTTGATAACGTAGTGACAGGATGATGACCGAGATCACCAATAGGGCGCCGCTGGCCTGTAGCAGGCTGAGGTTCTCACCCAGCACCAGTCGCGCCAGCAATATCGATACCACTGGCTCCAGGTTCAGCAGGAAGGCGGCACGCGCGGCGGACAAACGCGCCAGCGCTTCAAACTGGCTCAGGATTGCGATCAGGTAGAGCAGGGTGGCCAGCGCCAGCGCTATCGTCCCGCTTGTCGCAGCGGTCCTGGCGATGCCGTCGAGCATCAGCGGCACGATTAACAACAATCCCGCTGCGTTGACCCAAAAACTCATCAGTAACGGCGACATCGTCGGCGCAACGCGGGCACCGCAGACAAAGGTGAACGCTGCGCCGCAAGCAGCCATTGCTGCCAGCAGGACGCCGTTGATAGCTACTCTGATTTCACTGCCGGACAGGGCCAGGTAGAGTCCGGCGAAGGCGGCGATGAATAACGCGATCAGGAATGGCGTTGCCTTGACCCGGCCATTGATTATCGAATAAGCGAGCACCAGTAACGGGTAGCTGTAAAAAATCAACACCGCCAGGCTGACCGACAGGGATTCGACCGCCAGTAGATAAGAGATCATTCCGCCGGACCAGAGCAATCCGATTAGCAACAGGGGCAGGCGTTGCGCTTGGGACACTTTGAAACGGTCGCGTCTGACCAGCAGCAGCGCTCCGAACACCAGGGTAGAAACGCAAAAGCGCAGCAGCATCAATGTTATGGCATTGCCGCCGTCGTGATAATAGATTTTCGCCAGAGTCGTAATTGCGCCCAACCCGCAGGCGGTTACCAGCGCAAACACGATACCGCTGTAGCGATTGGATAATCCGAGCATAGGCTGCACTATAAAGCTAGTGTCAGGCGCTTGCCAGATGCAAGCCAATTGGATATGTTGCGCGCCTTAGATAACTCGTGGATCTGTAGATGGCTAACTTGCAATTACCCGATTCCCTGGTCAGTGTGGGCTGGTTACGGCAGCATCTGGATCATGAAAATCTTATCGTCTTGGATTCGAGCTGGCATATGCCGGCTACCGGGCGTGACGGATTCGAGGAGTGGCGGCAGGAACATATTCCCGGGGCCCGGTTTTTCGATTTCGACGGAAAAATCAGCGATCCCGATTCAGAGTTGCCGCATATGATGCCGAGCGAAGAAATATTCACACGCGAAATGCAGGCGCTGGGTTTGAACCAGGACAGCGTGGTTGTGGTTTACGATTCGATGGGAATGTTTTCCAGCCCACGCGGCTGGTGGATGTTGCGCGCGATGGGATGCGTAAACTGTGCCTTGCTGGATGGCGGCCTGGTCGCCTGGGATGAGCTCGAATTTCCGATCGAGAGTTTACCGCGGGAACCTGCTTACGAACGCGGCAATTTTGTCGCCAAAATGAACCCGGATTACGTTGCGGACGCGCAAGCGGTGCTGGCGGCGCTCGACGATGACTCGATTTGTGTGCTCGACGCCCGCCCCGGGCCGCGTTTCAACGGCGCCGCGGAGGAGCCCCGACCCGGGCTGCGCCAGGGACATATGCCGGGTGCGTTGAATCTGCCTTTCCCGGAGGTATTCAAACACGGATTGCTGAAACCCAAAGATGAACTCAGGGATCTGATTGCGCCGCTGATTGGCGATCGCAAGCGCTGCATTTATAGTTGCGGCTCGGGTGTGACCGCCTGCGTAATTGCGTTTGCCGCGCAGCGCGTCGGCTACGATAATTTAGCCATTTATGACGGCTCCTGGTGTGAATGGGGCCAGCCCTCTGAATTGCCGGTGGTCACCGACTAGCCTGCATATTGCATGAAGGCGGTACAAACTTCGGAGAAATAGCATAGATATCAAAGTATCAAGTCAATTTTCGAGGAAATAGCCGGTTACAGTTTGTACCTGAACGAAATCAGGAAAAATCTGGCTGCCAATCTCGAACGATCCCCCTTGAGCCATAGCTACGGCTATGACTCGGCGGGCGATCGTCCGACCTTGTTTGCCAGATTTCCCCTGAGTTTCGTTCCCTTCATGCAATATGCAGGCTAGAGCATCCCGGGCAGGCTGCCAATGCCGTCACAGACGATGTCGGCAATGTCTTGCAGGTCGTCGCGCGTGCTGGTGCCGGTTAGCACGCCGACGCAAAGCCCGGCGCCGGCGCTTCTGCCCATTTCGATGTCGTGACGATTGTCGCCAACCACGACCACTCGATCCGCGGCGAGCCCCATCGCATTGCAAAAAGCCAGCACCATGCCGGCCTCCGGCTTCTGACCGTGGCCGCTATCGTAACCCGCCAGGAAATCGAACTGCTGCAGGACATCGAAGGACTGCAGTGTGTTGACGATGCCCTGGTGGCTATCGGCGGTAGCAACCCCGAGTTTGTGCCCGGCTTGCTTCAACCGGCTCAGGGTGTCGGCCAATCCGTCGACCGCCGCCGCATGCTGTGCGCCCAGAACGCTAAAGATTTCATTCAAGCGCCGGCTTATAGCCGTGATGCGATCCGTTTTCCCGATCTCGATTGCCCAGGCTTCGGCGATTTGGCGATTGTTACCGGCAGCGAGCAGGCTGCCGCCGATAAATCGACCCTGTGCGGCGGCATAGCCATGCCGGGTCAACAAGCGCTCGGCCAGTTGCCGGTCGCCTGCGGCGAATTCCTGCGCCGCCTGGCGGTAAATCGGTAGCCAGGTTTTATTGAAATCCAGCAGAGTTCCATCCTTGTCGAAAACAATGCCCCGGTATTTCATAAGCGGTCTCGAAATCTGCGTGCCCGGTTAGCGGAAATATTAAGCCGATAACTGCGACAACAGGGTTGCGCGATAAGCGCTCACCGGTTTGCTAGTCAGGCCCGCGACCTTACCGTCGTCGTCGTAACGACGCAGTTTTACGGCATCGCGGTAGTAGGGGTTGGCCTCGAAACGAGCCACCTGTTCGGCGCTCATCGGACCACCCTGTACGCGAAGAGAATTCACCGAGGCATCCGACAGGTGACTGAGGTATTCGTCATCGGTAGCACACAGATATCGCTTGGCCGCCACATGCAGTCGAATGGGTTCGGTGATCGAAGGCGGAAAATAGGGGCGCAGATAGTCCGCTCCCGCTTCCGCATGCAGGTTGTCCCGGCCGTTTCCCAGAGCCTGGATCGGATGGCCGCCAACAAAATGGCCGATATCGTGCAGCAGCGCGGCAATCACCAAACCGTCCGCGGCTTCATCGGCCGCGGCGCGGGCCGCCGTTTGTTCCATGTGTTGCGACATGCTAACGGTTTCGCCCATGTGCTCGCGGGCGCCGCGGCTGGCGAACAAGTCGAGGATGAAGTCGACGATATTTACCGGATTTTCATTCTTTTCAGTCACAGTTCGGTCTCATCGTAAAGCGCCGGGAAGCGGTAAGTCTGAAGCAGAAACCGAGCGCAGTAAATTGCTCGGTATTATTAACCCGGCGCGGAATTCTGGATTTCATTCGATGCGATCGGATTCCAACAAAGCGAGCGCCGCGTCCAGTTGATGCTGATTGAAAACGCGAATACCGTGACGTTGCAGCAGCGCGGCGGTAACACCGGTCCCCGGAATCGAACGACGGCTGAAACTGCCGTCATAGATGCTGCCGCTGCCGCAGGATGGGCTCGATTCGGTCAGTACCGCAACCCTGATGTTCTGCTGCCGGCAAAGCTCCAACGCCTGGTTAGCGCCCGATAAAAAGTAGGGCGTCACGTCGCTGCCGTCCCCTGTAAGAACGCTTGCCCGGCCGGCGATAACCGCCGCGCCGTCGCCCGCCCGAATCTCCGCCGCAGCGCGCGGTATCGGCAAGCCCCCGGCGACTTCCGGGCAAAAACCGACAACGCGCTCCTGTGCGACCAGAGCGGCCAACCCGGTGTGTTGCAGGTATTTCGCCTTGCCGTCGTAACGCACCGGATTGCCGAGCAGGCAAGCGCTGACCAGTAGCTTTTTCATGCTCGCAGTACCCTGCGGAATCGTAGGTGCCGCAAGAATACCAGGCAGCCGATGCCTGCGGCGATATGTTTCAGGCTATGCCCGCTTATGTATTCCAACCAGAAGTAAATTTCGTGGTCCATAATTTCACAGAGTTTGGCCGCGAGGTACCAGGCCCATAGCCACCATATATCCGAACTGCGGGTATAGCGCGGTTCGAAAACGATCAGAATCAGGGGTGTCAGCAGCATCGGCAGAAACTGAAACAGCGCATAGAAGCGTAAATCGCCCCGCCCCGCCAACTCGCTGAAATGCCAATAAACGACGCTGGCGGCGCCCGCGCTCAGCAACAGCGGGAATAGTTTGCCTGCGATCTGCAACGCTGCACGTTCAGCCAGCAGTATCGTTATGAAGGACATGAAGCCGATGGTTATCGCCAGCCGGTCCCAGGCAAGCGACAGGTTGTCGGGAGACCAGTGATAGTGGATCGAGCAGACGGCGACGCCTATCAGTGCGCTAAAAAATGCAATGCCGGCGGGATAAACCTGCGGCTCGATCTGCAAGCGTTTTTGTCGCAGCAGTCGGTACAGTCCTTCGATGCCGATCCAGGCAAATATAAGATTGGTCAATACGTTGAGCGCATTCGGAATTGCCAGCCAGGCGGTTTGATCGGCAAACAAATGATAAGCGGGATCCTGGGGAAAACGCGGCGCCAGCAGAGTCGCGATCAGGGCGCACAAGCTGACCGCAAGCAACAGGCGCTGTTTAACAAGCATCGACATGGTCAACCCAGCTCCATCTTCTCGGCGGGCTTGGTTTCAGGCCGGGGGCGGATTCCCGGTCGACCAGCGTTTGAATCTCTTTTTGCAGTATCGCAGCAGCGAATCGTAGTCGGGGAAATAAAGCTCGAAGCCGTCTTCGGCGGGCGCATCGTATTCGCAGTAGTCGTTACTATGCGAGCGACATATCGTCGGGCGGTCGTGATAAATATTGCAGCGGCCGTCGCCCAGTAAATGCTGGCAGCGCGCTTCGAACATCACGAACCAGCCATCGTCGTCTTTGTAAGCGCCGACTGCGGCGTGCGACACTTGCCACAGCAGGATTTCGAAGTCGTATTTCGATTTCGGTGTATCGATTTGCTGAGTTACGTAGGTGCAGCATTTGGAGTTTGTGCAAAGATCGCACTTGTTGAAGCCATCGTCCGCTTCGCCTACTTCGATTTCAGGAAAAATATTATCCATCTTGCGCCAACCAGTCTTGTGCCTGTAGATAGTACTCGGTTAATTCCGCCTCGGGACTGTCCGCTGCGGGATGATAATTATAGCGCCAGTTAACCACCGGGGGCAGCGACATCAGAATTGACTCGGTGCGTCCACCCGACTGCAGGCCAAACAGCGTGCCGCGATCGTATACCAGATTGAACTCGACGTAGCGCCCGCGGCGATACCATTGAAACTTTTTTTCGCGTTCCCCGAAGGAGTCGTTTTTGTGCCGCTCGACGATTGGTAGATAGGCCGGCAGGTAGTGATCTCCGACGCTGCGCATGAAGGCAAACGCCGTTTCGAAGTCCGGCTGGTCGAGGTCATCGAAAAACAAGCCGCCTATACCGCGCGCCTCGTTGCGGTGTTTCAGATAAAAATACTCGTCACACCATTTTTTGTATTTATTGTAGATCTCGGGGCCGTAAGCGTCGCAGGCCTGCTTGGCGATCCGGTGCCAGTGCCGACAATCGGCCTCGAAGCCGTAATAAGGGGTTAGATCGAAACCGCCGCCGAACCACCAAATCGGTTCTTCGCCGCTCCGTTCGGCAACAAAAAAACGCACATTGGCATGCGAAGTCGGGATATAGGGGTTATCGGGATGGATGACCAGCGATACGCCCATGGCGCGAAACCGCCGGCCCGCCAGTTCGGGGCGATGTGCGCTTGCCGATGCGGGCAACTGGTCGCCATATACTTCGGAATAGTTGACGCCGCTTTGTTCGAAAACGGCGCCGCCCCGCAGCACCATACTGCGTCCGCCGCCGCCGGCCTCACGCTGCCATTCGTCGACTTCAAAGCGGGCTTTGCCGTCGATATCCTGCAGCTCGCCGGTAATGCTTCCCTGCAAACGTTTCAGATAATCGCTAACGCGTTCGATATCCATCAACGAGTGCCCCTGACAATGGTCCCATTGCGCAAGAATTTTATCGTACTCGGTTTGCCGCTGCCCGCGGGGAATCCGTTGACGATAAAATCGAGTTCGTCGCCGAATTGTTTGCGCAGTTGCAGCGAATTACGTACCGTGGCGCGCCCCGCGCGATTCGCGCTGGTCGATACGATCGGGGCCTGCAGCCGGTCGCACAAGATCTGCAGTAAGGGATGCCCGGTAATCCTGATCGCCACGGTTGAAAAATTGCCGCGTATCCAGATTGGGCAAAACCTGCTTGCCGGAACCAGCCAGCTGGTCGGTGCTGCACCGGGCGAGCTAATCGGTTTAAGCTGTTCCGCATCGGCATCGAGGTAGGCCGCGCAATACTCGATTCTGGACGACAGCAGAATCAGCCCCTTTGCCGGGGAGCGATTCTTGATTTGCAGGATACGGGAGACGCTGTCGGCGATCAGCGGATGGCAGCCGAAACCCCAGATCGTATCTGTCGGATAACCAAACACCGCGCCGCTCGATACCGCGTGGATGAAGCGATTCAATGCCCAGGGACTCATAACAGGCGGTTTCAGCTGGCGTTGGCGGTGGCTTTTTTGGCGGCAGCCTTTTTCTTTACGGTCTTCTTTTTAGCGGATTTCTTAGGCGCGGCTTTTTTCTTGGCGGCCGCTTTTTTGCGTTTCGACTTAGGCAACGGCGCTTTTTCGATCAAATCCTGGCAGGTTTCCAGATCGAGACTGGCCGGGTCTTCGACGTCTTTGGGAATGCGCGCGTTTTTATTTCCGTCGGTAATATAAGGTCCGTAACGGCCGCGCAGGATCTTGATATCGGTGCCTTCGAATATCTTGATTTCACGATTGGCGTCGAATTCCTTCTTCTCGGCCACCAGTTCCAGCGCACGCTCGAGCGTAATCGTATAAGGATCGTCACCTTCCTTGACCTTGAGCGAGGCGAATTTGTTATCGAATTTCACGTAAGGGCCGAAGCGGCCGATATTAGCGGAAATCTGCTCACCCTCGGGGGATAAACCGAGCTCGCGCGGCAACTTGAACAGCTGCAGTGCCTCTTCGAGCGTGATCGAATCCATTTTTTGCCCCGGTCGCAGACCCGCAAAGCGCGGTTTTTCTTCGTCGTCGCGCGTGCCGATCTGGACGAAAGGTCCGTAGCGGCCCATGCGCACCGATATCGGCTTGCCGGTTTTTTCGTCGGTGCCGAGCTGACGCGATTGAATCGCCTCGTCGCGGCTGACGTTTTCCATCTTGTCGTCGACCTGAGTTTTGAATGAGGTCCAGAATTCTTCCATCAGCGGCAACCATTCGGTTTCGCCCCGGGAAATCGCATCGAGCGAGTCTTCGAGCTGTGCGGTGAAGTCGTAATCGACGTATTGTTTAAAATGCTGCGTCAGGAAGCGCGCGACCACGCGCCCGACGTCGGTTGGATGGAAGCGTTTGCTTTCGAGTTCGACGTATTCACGGTCGAGCAGGGTGGTGATGATCGAGGCATAGGTAGAAGGCCGGCCGATGCCGTATTCTTCGAGCGCCTTGACCAGCGAGGCCTCGCTGTAACGCGGTGGCGGCTCGGTGAAATGCTGTTCCAGCCTGATTCGATCGAGGTCGACGATATCGCCTTCCTGCAGCGGTGGCAACAAATTCTCTTTGCTGTCGTCCTTTTTCGGTTCATCCTTGTCTTCGATGTAAACCCGCATGAATCCCGGGTCGCGAATCGTCGAGCCGTTGGCCCGGAAACTATGGTCGTTGCCGCAGCCCAGATCGACCGCAACCGTATCCAGCGTCGCATGGATCATCTGACAGGCCATGGTGCGTTTCCAGATCAGGCTGTAGAGCCGGAACTCATCGTCGCCCAGGTGCTGCTTGATCTTGAAGGGTTCGTTGCGTGCACTCGTCGGACGGATCGCTTCGTGCGCTTCCTGTGCATTCTTCGATTTGGTTTTGTACTCGCGCGGCGTGTCCGGCAGGTTATTTTCGCCGAACTTGTCGGCGATGAACTCGCGTATTTCAAGCAGCGCATCGTTCGACAGCGTCACCGAATCGGTGCGCATGTAGCTGATGAGTCCCACCTGGCCTGCGCCGATATCGATGCCCTCATAGAGCCGCTGCGCGGTGCGCATGGTGCGTTGCGCTCCGAATCCGAGTTTGCGCGCGGCTTCCTGCTGCAGCGTCGAGGTCGTAAACGGCGGCGCCGGATTGCGTTTGCGCTGTTTCTTATCGACTTTGTCGACGCGCAGCTTGCCCCCTGCGGCATCGCTTAAAGAGCGGTGTGCAGCGTTGGCCTGATCGACATTGGTGATAGTAAATTGCTTGACCTTCTCGCCATCCAGCTTATTCAGTTTCGCGCTAAACGGCTGGCCATCGAACACATTGTCGGATTCGATACTCCAGTATTCCTGCGGATTGAAAGCCTCGATTTCGAGTTCGCGCTCGACGATCATGCGCAGCGCCGGGCTTTGTACGCGGCCGGCCGACAACCCGCGTCGAATTTTGCGCCATAGTAAAGGGGACAGATTGAAGCCGACCAGGTAGTCGAGCGCGCGGCGCGCCTGTTGCGCGTTGACCAGATCCATGGTGATTTCGCGCGGGTGCTCGATGGCTTCCGATACCGCTTGTCTGGTGATCTCGTAAAACGCCACCCGGTAGGCGCGTTTGTTCTTCATCAGGTTTTTTTCCCTGAGCAATTCGTATAAATGCCAGGAAATGGCTTCACCTTCGCGGTCCGGGTCGGTGGCGAGGTATATCGAATCGGCTTTCTTCAATTCCTTTTTGATATTCGCGATATGCTTATGATTACGCTCTACCGGCGAATAGTTCATTTTGAAACCATTGTCGGTCTCGACCGCGCCTTCCTTGGGGACGAGATCGCGTACATGCCCGTAGGAGGCAAGTACCTTGAAGTCCTTGCCCAGGTATTTCTCTATGGTTTTTGCTTTCGCAGGAGATTCTACGATAACGAGATGGCTGGCCATTTACAATGTAGCTGGTCCGCTGTGATGACTGACGTTGTCCTGTTCAATGAAAAACGGCGGGTTGATCGGCAAATACGATATCTTCGTAATGCATCAGCGCGTTTTCATCCTGTTCGTCCGAGCTGTTGAACAACACCATCATGACGACCCACTTTAATTCCTCGATATCGACTTCGGAATCCGATTCGAGTGCCATGACCCGATTGATAACCATTTCACGCAGGCGCGGAGTAAGTACCCCCGACTGCTCGAGAAACAGCAAAAAGCCTTGTGCGTTGTAAGCCAGGCGCGCGCTTTCCTCGGCTGCGAGCACCCGGGTGGCAATTGCAGACTGATCCGTGGTGGTTGCATCATCGGCTTCCGCCAGTCCATCCAGCCATTCGAATGCCTTGTCGATTTCGAGTGGATCGAATCCGGCGGCGCGCAGGTCGGCATCGATGCCATCGCGGTCTTCCGGCAGATTTTCATCCTGGTCCGCGTAGCTCGAAAATATGTACATCAGAACGTCGATAACGCCTTCTTTCATGGATACCTCATCTAGATCCTGACGTAGCAGCCGCCAGGTGCCGATTGAATTAAATCATTTTGTTCAAGTAATAATAGCATGGATGAAAGCTTGTCGATGGTCAAGCCGCTGCGTTGCACAAGTATGTCACAGTTTACCGGGTCGTATCCGATCGCCCGCAACAACCGTCGATGCTCAGGATCGACGGTTTTCGGATCTATGACGGGCGCGGGGTCAGGCTGCTGATTGATGAAGCTAACGAGTTGAGCGAGCTCCCGGATTATGTCTTGCGGTCTCTCGGCGAGCTGCGCGCCGTCGCGAATCAGGTCGTGGCAGCCGCGGGTCTGGGGATTATGAATCGACCCCGGCACCGCGAAAACCTCACGTCCCTGGTCGGCGGCGTGCCGCGCGGTGACCAGTGAACCGCTGCGCTGCGCGGCCTCAACCACCAGGGTCGCCAAGGACAGTCCGCTGATAATGCGGTTGCGCTGCGGAAAGTTTGGTTTGCGCGCACCGGTGCCTGGAGGGAATTCGGATAACATCAACCCGTTCTGCCGTATGGCCGCCGCCAGTTCGCGATTGCGGCGCGGGTAGATTACGTCGAGGCCGGTGCCGGTGACGGCCAGCGTTTTACCCCCGGCGTGCAGCGCGCCGCGGTGCGCCTCGGTGTCGATACCGAGTGCCATGCCGCTGGTAACGCCGAGGCCCGCCGCGCTCAGGCTTGCGGCAAAATCGAATGCGGTCTGGGCTCCGCCCGGGGTGCAGCGCCGGCTTCCGACAATGGCGATTTGAGGTTGGCGCAGCAAGTCGAGATCGCCGCTGGCGTACAGCAGTGGGGGGAAGTCGCTGATTTGGCGCAGCAACGCCGGGTAGGCCTTGTCATCGTAACAAATCAGGTGATTGTTTTCGGCCTGCGCCCAGGCCAGGTCCCGCTCTACCTGCCGAGCCTGATTTGCGGCGACCCGGGCGATGGCCCGGGGCATGAAACCGAGCGCGCGTAATTCGTCGGGGTCGCTTTGACGGATAAGCCTCGGGTCGCCGTTGAAGTGTTCGAGTAATTGCAGCAGCGCCTGGCTGCGGGTTGCGAAGCTGTGACAGAGGTGTAGGAAATCCGGCAGCAAATCCTTGTGCATGGTGGTCTCCATTCCATTTGCAGACCCGGATACTATACCACCGGGACAGTGCCTGGTACCAGTGAGTTGTCGCCGTTGTCAGTTACGCAGCAGCGCTACGGCGATTCGACGTAATCGTTGGCCGTAACCGGGAAATCGGCCTCCATGATGAGTGCGTAGCTCATTTTTTCGAAGGAGCGGATAACCATCGCCATGCCGACCTGCTCGTCGGGTAACTTGACGCGAAATCTCGGATCTTCCTCAGCCGGGTCGGGGATATCGTTTCCCGTGCGACGAATTCGCAGTATATTGCCGGATTCGAGCCCGTCGCGCTGACCCAGATTGATCGCAATGGTCTGGTAAATACCGGTCTGCGAGATGGCGTCCAGGAGCGCGACGATTTCACCGCTGACGTCGGTCTCCGGGGGCCGGGGGATGAAGTCACGTTCGAAATTGGTATTGTCCATCGGCATGACGCGATCGTCGCGCAGGATTTCGCGTTCGGAATTAGTTACCCGGATCGAGGCCGGGTCGCCGCGCAGCAGCAGTTTCGATTCTCCGACATAAAGCGCTTGGTAGCCGAGTAGTTCATCGGTAATCGGATCGAACAGCGGGCGGTCGGGACGATAAATCTGGTAGCGGCCATTGCCATTCGACATGTCGAGCTTACGCACGTAAAGTTTATCGTTAATACTGTTGATCAAGTGGTCGTCGAGGCTGGAAAGCACATAGGCCGATTTTCTCAGCGTATCCAGGTCGATAACAATCGGGCGTTCCAACAGGTGGCGCAGCGCATCGATCGGTATCGATGCGATGGTTGCATCGATCGGCTGGCTGCGTACCCTGGGATTGACCTTGACGATCCTGAGACCTTGCGAAGTCTGGGATACGACCGAGCCGTCTTCGCCGCGGTTTAGAATCTGTACCCGGCGCTCGCCGCCGATATAAATGATAGCGAGCGTGTCGCCGGGATAAATAAGATGCGGATCTTCGACCTGGGGATTCTTGAACCAGATTTCGGGCCAGAACCAGGGGTCCCGCAGAAACACGGTTGAGATATCCCATAGCGTATCGCCTTCTTGTACAATATAGGTTTCAGGGAATTCCGGTTCGTAAACAATTGTCTCGACGGTTTCCGTTTCAGCGACGGGAATTTGAGCTTCAACGGTTACCACGTCCGGCGGCGGTGCTTCGTCGTAAACGACCGAATAGGGAGGTGGCGGTTCGGCGCAGGAGGCGATTAGCGCCATGCCCGAGAGCAGAATCAATCCCTTTAAAAGCTGTCTATTGTGGTCGGCAGGCATAAAATCCCCTGAAAATACGGAACTAATTGACGGATTGTAGCCTAAAATTAACCGACTACAAGCTATTTAGTGGCAAAGATACTAGTATAATCATCGACTTGGAACAACTAGTTATAATTTTTCTTGAAGTTTTTAACCATGGCTTTATTAAATATTTTACATTTCCCAGATACGCGTCTCAGAACCGTCGCAAAACCGGTTACCGAGTTCGACGCCGAGTTGAAACAATTGGTCAGCGATTTGTTCGAAACCATGTATGAAGCGCCTGGGATCGGGTTGGCCGCAACCCAGGTCGATCGACATATTCGATTGCTGGTACTGGATGTGTCCGAGGGGCGTGATCGGCCGCGCTGTCTGATTAATCCGCAGATCATCGCCTCTGACGGCGAAGAGGAAATGGACGAAGGATGCCTGTCGGTACCGGGGTTTTATGAAAAGGTGAGCCGCGCAGAACGCATCCGCGTGCGTGCCCAGAATACCGACGGCGAAGTGTCGGAGTTCGAGGCGGAGGGGCTTGAGGCAGTCTGCATCCAGCACGAAATGGACCACCTCGAAGGCAAGCTGTTTGTCGATTACCTGTCCAGTCTGAAACGCAACCGCATTCGCAGCAAGCTGGTTAAACAGCAGAAACAGCAAGCCAAGTAGCCGTTTTCGGATCATGCTCAATATAATTTTTGCGGGAACCCCGGAGTTTGCCGTGCCGGCGCTGCAGGCGCTGTTGCAGGGCAAACATCGAGTCGTTGCGGTGTATACCCAACCGGATCGTCCTGCCGGGCGCGGTCGTAAACTGCAGGCCAGTTCGGTCAAAAGCTGTGCGCTCGAACATCGGTTACCGGTTTATCAATTACCGAATTTCAAGTCTGCAGAAGCGCTCGAGCAGCTGGTTGAATTGCAGGCGGATATAATGGTTGTCGCCGCCTACGGTCTATTGCTGCCGCCGGAAGTGCTGGCGGCACCGCGTCTGGGTTGCATCAATATTCACGCTTCGTTACTGCCGCGTTGGCGCGGCGCTTCGCCGATCCAGCAAGCAATTCTGGCCGGCGACGATTACAGCGGCGTCACCCTGATGAAGATGGAGCCGGGACTGGATAGCGGCGCTATAATCGCCAGCCGCCGGATCGAAATCGATGCCGGCTGGAGTGCCGGTGATTTACATGATGCCCTGGCGCCGCTCGGGGCGGAGCTATTGACGGAATCGCTGGATGATATTGAAGCTGCTTTGCAACAGGCGCGCGCTCAGGACGAGGCGCTGGTTACCTATGCACCGCGGTTGCTCAAGCAGCAGGCCGAAATCGATTGGGAGAAACCGCTCGGGCAATTGTTACGCGAAGTGCGGGGGTTTAATCCGTGGCCAGTCAGTTTTAGTTATCTCGATGACCAGAATCTGAGAGTATGGCGTGCACGGGCGGGCGGTGATCAGACCGCGGGCCAACCCGGAGAAGTCGTGCTGCATGACAAGAACGGGGTCTACGTGCAGTGTGGCGACGGCCTATTGCAAATAACCGAATTGCAGTTTGCCGGGCGTAATCGATGCGATGCGGCGCAGGCCCTGAACGCACGTAATCTGAGCGCTTGTCGGCTCGGCGCGGCATCGTGAAAACCGAAAACCCCCGCTGGCTGGCGTTGCAGGTGATGCTGCGGGTGGTGGAAAAGGGTCGTTCGTTGGATGATATATTCAACAACGATTGGTACCGCTAACGATTGGTACCGCTCGCTGACCGCGCCGGCGCGTGATCTAGCCTTGTGCCGCGAGCTGGCCTTCGGCTTGTGCCGGTGGTATTTCGCGCTGTCGTCGCTGCTCGCGTCCCGCTTGCAAAAGCCACTGCGCGCTCGCGATCGCGATATCGAGATCATTCTTCTGCTCGGGTTGTATCAGCTGTTAATTATGAAAACCGGCGACCACGCCGCGGTCAACGAAACGGTTAATCTGGCCCGGGCCCAGCAAAAGCCCTGGGCGCGGGGATTGATCAACGCGGTGTTGCGTACGGTAATCCGGGAAGGCACGACGCTGGATGAAGATCTCAAGGCGCAGGCTTACCCCGATTGGATTGTGCGACGAATCCGGCGTGACTGGAACGATCAGGCGCGGCAGCTGTTGATTCGCGGCAACGATCGCCCGCCGATGACCCTGCGTGTCGATACCCGGCAAATTGCGGTCGACGAAGTAATCGCCCGGCTGGCGGTGGATGGAATCGAAGCCGTCCGGCACCGGCGGGTGCCGAGCGCTATCGAATTGCCGTCACCCTGCGAGATCGGCCGCCTGGCCGGCTTCGAACAGGGTTTACTGAGCGTACAGGACGCCGCGGCGCAAATCGCGGCCGATCTGCTGGCTTGCGAGCCGGGTGCGCGGGTGCTCGATGCCTGCGCCGCACCCGGGGGCAAAGCGATACATTTGCTGCAGCGATACGACGCTATCCAGCTCGCGGCGCTCGATGCAAGCGAAACCCGGCTCGAACGCTTGCAGCAAAATCTGGCGCGCATCGGAAAGACGGCGCAGCTGCTGGTGGGCGACGCCGCAAAACCCGATGGCTGGTTTTCGGGCGGCAGCTACGACGCGATCCTGGCGGATGTCCCTTGTTCGGCCAGCGGCGTCATGCGCCGGCATCCGGACATCAAACTATTGCGCCGCGAAAGCGATATAATGCCGCTGCTTGCGCTGCAACGAGATATTCTGGATGGATTGTGGCGCTTGCTGAAACCAGGAGGGAAAATGCTTTATTGCACCTGTTCCATCTTCAAGGAGGAGAACGAAGTCCAGATCGGGAAATTCCTGCAGCGCCACGGCGATTGCGTCGAACTGCCACTGACCGAATCCGACTGGGGCCAGGCGCGGCACAATGGACGCCAGATATTAACCGGCAGCGACAATATGGATGGATTTTATTATGCACTGCTATCGAAGCCGTCCGGCCTATGAGACCGTTTGGGGCCCTGGATCGCCGAGTCTGGATCGCCGCCGCGGTCATGCTGCTCTATTTGCAATCGCTGCCTGTGCCGGCGCAGGAACGCGATGCCTTCACCGTCAATCGGGCCGAGTTCATACTCGACGAAACCTTGCTGCGGCTCAATCACGAAATCGACAGCCAGATTCCGAACTACATCCTGATGGCCATCGATCAGGGATTTGCCGTACCGATGATGTTTGAAGTGGAGATACGTGCGGAGAAAGCCTACTGGTTCGACGACAAGGTGGTGTCGCTCAAACAACAATACCTGTTGCATCACCTGCCGATGCTGGATTCTTTCGTCGTTTTCGACGTCAACAGCTCGGAACGTCATTATTTCGAAAATCGCAAAGCAGCGGTGCAATCGATTGAAGTGGTTTACAATTACCCTATGCTGGATATCGACAACCTGGCACCGAAGCGCAAGTATTACGCACGTCTGCGCTTTGGTATCGATACCGATGAGCTGCCGTTGCCTTTAAAGTCGAGCTCGCTGTGGGATAATGACTGGGATCTGAAAAGCGATTGGTACGAACGGGAGGTTGTTCGCCCCTAGCCTGGGTACGGCACTCGGGCGGAACAAACTCATGAGAAAGATTAGCGAAGCCAATAACTTGCGCAGCTACCCGGCCAGGTTTGGCGGGTACGGTTGGTACCTGACCGAAAGCAGGACATACTCGCAGATGCCCGAAGTTATTTTGTTCTCTGCGGGCAATATGCGGGTGGATCATGAATAGCACGTTTCGAAATACCGCTTCGATAGCGGCGCTGGTCGTGCTGCTGATGGTGTCGTTATATACTATTGGCGACGCCACCTCGCACTCGGCTACCTTCGGCAAGTACTACAACTGGCTGGTGTTTTTCAACGCCATGGGTCTGGTCGTGCTGCTGGGTCTGATCGCCCACAACGTTTACAAGCTGATCGTGCAATATCGCTTGAAAACGATCGGATCGCACCTTACCGCGCGTATGATTGGCGTGTTCGTGCTGCTGACTGTTATTCCGGTGAGCGTGGTTTATTATTTTTCCCTGAGCTTTCTGCATCGCGGCATCGACAGCTGGTTCGACGTCGGCATCGAAACCGCGCTCGAAGATTCGCTGCAGCTCGGCCGTGGGGCTATCGATTTACGCAAGCGGGATGCGCTGAAAAAGACCCGCAGCATCGTCGGCCAGATCGCCGAAATCGATAACGAATTTTTGATCGTCTATCTCGATGACGCCAGACAGCAGTTCGGCGCCAACGAGTTAACCCTCTACGATCACAGCAATGCGATTATCGCCTCCAGCAGCATCGATTCGACCGACCTGCCCGAAGCCATGCCGTTGACCGATATCGGCGATCTCGATGTCGACAACCCTTATCTCAAGCTGATCGAAGATCCGACTTACGGCCTGGCGATGCAGGTCGCCGCGATGGTGCAAAGCCTTGATGCCACCGAACCGGCGCGCATCCTGCAGGCGCAATATCCCTTTACCGATCGGATCAATGAGTTGACGGTCGGCGTGCAAAACGCCTACGACCGTTACAAGGAACTTGCGGTGTTGCGGGATCCGTTGAAGACGAGCTTCACGCTGGCGCTGTCGATTATCTGGTTGTTGAGCGTGTTGTCCGCGATTTGGCTAGCGTTTGTCGCCGCGCGCAAACTGGTGGCGCCGATTAACGACTTGGTCGAAGGCACCAAGGCCGTAGCGGCCGGGGACTACGAAAAGCAGCTGACGCTGTCGGGTAGCGACGAACTCGGTTTTCTGTTGCGCTCCTTCAATACCATGACGCGCAAAATCTCCCGCAGCCGCGCGATTGCCGAACAAAGCCAGCGCATGGAGGCGTTGCAGAAAACCTACCTCGAGTCGGTCATGGAACACATTACTTCGGGGGTGTTGACGATTGACGAAACCGGTTTCATCAAAAGCGGAAATCCGGCGGCCTGTTCGATTTTCGATGTCGACAGCTATTTCTTCTCCGAATTATACATTGCCGACGTGCTGCGCCAGTATCCGATGCTGGCGTCGTTCTTCGATGCGGTTGTAACGCATCTGGACCGGGATGACGGCTGGCAGGAAGAGATCGTCATGTTCGTCCAGGGGGGTAAAAAAATCCTGCGGGTACGCGGCACTACCTTGCAATCGCAAACCGATGATCGCAAAGAACAGGTCATCGTTGTCGACGACTTGACCGAACTGATTCAGGCGCAAAAAGAATCGGCCTGGAGCGAAATGGCGCGTCGGCTCGCGCACGAAATCAAGAATCCCTTGACGCCGATCCAGTTATCCGCCGAGCGGTTGCAGCGCAAACTGAGCGGTGAAGTTAGCAGCGAGAAACAATCGCTGCTGGATCGATATACGCATACCATCGTGCAGCAGGTGGAAGCGATGAAATCAATGGTTAATGCGTTTGCCGACTATGCCAGGTCGCCAACGCCAAAACCGCAACTGATCGATTTCAACGCCATGCTCGAGGAAATTACAGTGCTCTACCACGAAGATAATGCCGGAATTGCTATCGATTTGATGCTCGACGGCTCGCTGCCTGAAATCGAAGCCGACGATGTACGCCTGCGGCAACTGGCGCATAACCTGATCAAAAATAGTCTCGAAACTCTCGAAGGCAAAGGTCGGATCAGTCTGATAACCGAGCTGGTCGAAACCGCAGGGCGCAGCTGGCTGGAATTCACGGTTGAAGACAGTGGCCATGGCATTGCCACAGAAGTCGCGCACAGCCTGTTCGACCCCTATGTCACTACCAAAACCTCGGGCAGCGGCTTGGGTCTTGCTATTGTGCAGAAAATCGTTGATGAGCACGGCGGCTCGGTACGCGTCAGCGAGGCGGCAGCAGGCGGTGCCCGATTTACCGTGCGCCTGCCCATTGCCACGGCCGCCAACGAACCCGAGGCCGACGACGCAGTCGAAACCATCAAATCCAGGATGATGCCGTGAACGAGCGCATACTGGTGGTCGACGATGAACCCGATATCCGTATCCTGCTGAAGGATATCCTCGAAGACGAGGGCTATATCGTCGATGTGGCCGAACACGCCAGGGCGGCAAACGATATTCGCCGTGAAAGAGACCCCGACCTGGTTTTACTCGATATCTGGATGCCGGAAGTCGACGGCGTCACCTTACTGAAGCAGTGGAAGTCGTCCGGCAAGGACCATTGCCCGGTGGTGATGATGTCGGGTCACGGCACAGTGGAAACCGCGGTGGAAGCCACGCGCTATGGCGCCGTGGATTTTGTCGAGAAGCCGCTGTCGATGGCAAAACTATTGAGCACCGTGAAGTCGGCCCTGTCCAGCAGTTTGGGCGGTCTGTATCAGGACAGTCGCCGCCAGCTCGAACAGCCGGTAGGCAACAGTCGCATCGTGCAAGCCCTGAAGCAGCGTATGTTGGAGTTGCGGGAATCGACCGAGGCCGTGTTTTTGAGTGGCGCTCATGGCAGCGGCCGGCACATCTGGGCGGAGTATTTGAGCGCATCCGTGGGCGGCATGGATATATTCGATACCGACCAGCGAATCCGGCCGACCGTGTTGCAACGTAATCTCTATATCGAAGAAGTAACCGACCTGAGCCCTGCCCAACAGAGTGCTTTATACAACGCCATTATGCTCAATAACCGGGAATCTAGATTTCGCTATATCGTTGCCAGTCGCAACACCGGCGACGAGCTGAAAAATAACCAGCAGCTTGATCCGCAGCTGGCAGCCCTGTGGCGGCATGCCATCACCATCCCTTCGCTGGACGAACATATCGAAGATATCCCGGAACTGCTTGAATACTATGTCAACTGGTATAGCGACCAGGAGCAGTTGCCGTACCGGCATTTCAATGTCGCCGCGCAGAATTTATTGCGCAACTATCCCTGGAGCGGTGATATCAACCAGCTCAAACAGTTTATCAGGGCCATCCTGGCGAATAGCGAAAACGAGCGTATCGAACTCGATGAGATCGAGCAGACCTTGCGTTCCATGGATTCCGATGCGGATGCGGCGGCGGGCAATAAATTCCAGATCTGGGTCGATATCGATATGGATCTGAGGGAAGCGAGAGAAGCCTTCGAACGCGAATATCTGGCGCGGCATCTCGAACTCAGTGGTCATAATATGACCGAATTAGCGCGCCGGGTCGGTCAGGAACGAACCCACCTTTACCGCAAGTTGAAATCACTTGGACTGCAAACCAAAAAACAATAAAAAGCCATGAATATCATTATCTTAGGTGCCGGGCAGGTAGGCTCGACAGTCGCCACGGAGCTCGCCAAAGAGGAGAGCAATGAAATTACCGTGATCGACACCAACCAGCAAATTCTGTCGGATTTGCAGGATCGGCTGGATTTGCGCACGATTTGCGGTAATGGCTCTTATCCGGGCCTGCTCGAAGATGCCGGCGCCGACGATGCCGACATGATGATTGCACTGACCAATAGCGATGAAATCAATATGATCGCCTGCCAGATCGCGTCGTCGATATTCCATACTCCGACCAAGATCGCGCGCATCCGCTCCCCCGAATACCTGCGCCATCCCGGACTATTTGCCGAAGACTCGATTCCGGTCGACGTCATGATCAGCCCCGAATCGCTGGTCACCGAGTATATTTATCATTTGATCGAGCATCCGAGTGCGCTGCAGGTACTCGATTTCGCCGAAGGGCGGGTACAGCTGGTGGCGGTCAAAGCCTTTGACGATGGTTTGATGGTTGGCCGGGAATTAAAAACCATGAGTGCGGTAGTGCCCAAGGTCGACATGCGGGTCGCCGCGATATTTCGTGAAGGGCAGTCGATCCAGCCCTCGGCCGAGTGCGTAATCGAAGCCGGCGACGAAGTTTTTTTCCTCGCCGCGCGCGAGCATATCCCGACCGTTATTTCCGAAATGCGCAAGCTGGAAAAACCGAACAAGCGCATCATGCTTGCCGGCGGCGGCAATATCGGCGGCCAGCTGGCCTCGTTGATGGAAAAGGATTATCAGGTCAAGGTGATAGAGGCCTTCCCGGCGCGCGCGCGTGAACTGTCGGCGTTGCTGGATTCGGCCATCGTCTTGCTGGGCGATGCCGCCAATCCCGATTTGCTGTTGGAAGAAAATATCGAGTCCATGGACGTGTTTTGCGCGCTCACCAATGACGACGAAGCCAATATCCTGTCATCGATGCTGGCCAAGCGCATGGGGGCTAAAAAGGTCATGTCGCTAATCAACCGTGCGGCCTATGTCGATCTGGTTGAAAGCGGCTTGATCGATATCACTATCTCGCCGCACCAGGTCACCATTGGCGCGCTGCTGGCGCATATCCGGCGCGGCGACGTGGTCGCGGTACACGCGCTGCGGCGCGGATCGGCGGAAGCGATCGAGGCGATTGCGCATGGCGACAAGACTTCATCCAAGGTGGTGGGGCGAAATATAGAGGACATCAAGTTGCCGGAGGGCGCGCGCATCAGCGCGATCGTGCGCGGCGACGAGGTGATAATTGCGCATCATGACACGGTTATCGAATCCGAAGACCACGTGATTTTATTTCTTACTGACAAGAAAAAAATTACCGAAGTCGAAAAACTGTTTCAGGTCGGCATCACCTATTTTTAGACGGCGATCGGCGAAAAATCATGCAACCTCTGGTAATCCTGCGCATATTGGGTCTATTGATGCTGCTCTCCAGCGGCACCCTGCTGCCGCCGATAATAACCGGGCTAATCTATGGCGACGGCGCGGTATTGCCCTTTGTCGAAGCCTTTATGCTGACTCTGGTTACCGGTTTTTTGCTGTATCTGCCGGTGCGGCACCATCGCGACGAATTGCGGCTGCGCGACGGTTTTCTCGTGGTAGTGTTGTTCTGGACCGTGTTGGGCGTGGCCGGCGGACTGCCGATTTACCTTTCCGGGGTTTACGATATTTCGGTAACCGATTCGGTTTTCGAATCGATCTCGGGCATTACCACGACCGGTGCTACGGTGATAGTCGGGATCGACGAGCTGCCGCATGCCTTGCTGCTGTATCGCCAGGAATTGCAATGGCTGGGCGGCATGGGCATCATCGTACTCGCAGTCGCGGTGCTGCCGATGCTGGGCGTCGGCGGGATGCAGTTGTTTCGTGCCGAGACGCCGGGGCCGGTTAAAGATACCAAGCTGACCCCGCGCATTACCGAGACCGCCAAGGCTTTATGGTATATCTACCTCGGTCTGACCATCGCCTGCTGTCTTGCCTACTGGCTGGCGGGCATGTCGTTCTTCGATGCGATGTCGCATTCGTTTTCGACGGTCGCAATCGGCGGATTTTCGACCCATGACGCCAGCATCGGCTACTACGATAGTACCGCGATACAGTTTGTCGCAATCGTATTCATGCTGCTTTCGGGAGTGAATTTCGCGATTCACTTTACCGCGTTCCGCCATCGTTCATTGCAGCCCTATCGGCGCGATGCCGAATTTCGCACCTATATACTGGTGCTATTCCTGGTCAGCATTATTACGGTCGGCTACCTGCAGTTGATGCACACCTTCGATTCGACCGCGGAATCGATTATCGAGGGGCTGTTCCAGGTGGTGTCGATCGGCACCACCACCGGGTATACCACGGCCGAATACTATAGCTGGCCGGGCTTCCTGCCGGTGCTGTTACTATACGTCAGTTTTATCGGTGGATGTTCGGGCTCGACCGGGGGCGGGATCAAGGTGATCCGCATTCTGTTGTTGGTTAAACAGGGGGTACGCGAGCTCCGCCGACTGGTGCATCCGAGTGCGCAGTATGCGGTCAAGATTGGAAAAAAGCCGATGCCGGAAAAGGTCATCGAAGCGGTATGGGGATTCTTCGCCGCCTACTTTGCTATTTCGGCACTGATGATTTTGCTGTTGATGGCGACCGGACTCGATCAAGAAACCGCGTTTTCCGCGGTAGCCGCCTGCCTCAACAACCTGGGTCCGGGCCTGGGCGACGTAGGTCGAAATTTTGCCTCCATCAATGATCCGGCAAAATGGATTCTATGTGTCGCGATGCTGCTCGGGCGACTCGAAATTTTCACCTTGCTGGTGCTTTTTACACCGGCCTTCTGGAGGAAATAAGCCGATGAATACGACCAGCCGGGAAGTCGATACCCGTAGCTTGGCCAAACCGGTACCGGCAAAACTCGAAGCCAAAATACGTGCCGGCGTCGGCCGCGCGATCAGCGATTTCAACATGATCGAAGCCGGTGATCGTGTCATGGTCTGCCTGTCGGGTGGCGCCGACAGTTACACTCTGCTCGATATACTGTTGGTCTTGCAAAAAGCCGCGCCGATCGATTTCGAACTGGTGGCGGTTAACCTCGACCAGAAACAGCCCGGATTTCCGCAGCAGGTGCTACCCGAATATCTGGCATCGCTCGGGGTCGAATTCAGAATCGTCGAGGAAGATACCTATAGCGTGGTCAAACGGGTAATCCCCGAAGGTAAAACCACCTGTTCGTTATGTTCGAGATTACGGCGCGGCGTTTTATACAACGCCGCCGCCGAAATCGGCGCTAGCAAGATTGCCCTGGGGCACCACGCCGACGATATCGTCGAAACCGCGTTTCTGAACATGTTCTACAATAGCCGGCTCAAGACAATGCCGGCAAAACTCAAAAGCGACGATCAACGTAACATTGTCATCCGACCGCTGGCCTATCTGCGCGAAAGCCTGATCAAACAGTATGCGGCGCTGCGCCAATTCCCCATTATTCCGTGTAATTTATGCGGCTCGCAACCCAAACTGCAACGCCAGGCGATCAAGGCGATGTTGCAGCAGTGGGATAAGTCGAATCCCGGCCGGGTCGAAAACATATTGAAATCACTGTGTCAGGTGACGCCGTCGCACCTGCTTGACCGCAATCTTTTCGATTTTACAAATCTAACAAATCTATAGGGGACAGACCACGTTTTTCTAAAAGAAAAACGTGGTCTGTCCCCAACAAAAAAAACTCTGGCCGATTTGACCAGAGCAAGGTGATTATCTCGAGGAGAGAAAAACTGACTTGAATGCGTTGATGCTTGGTGCGGTGCGTCCCTGCACCTGTTGACCATCCTGTCTGTCGACCCGTCCCTTTGTCGTGCTAGTATATTGGCAGGTTTGACGCTGGGCATATATCGCGGATGGGCTTAAGAGTTGTCAGCTTAAACCGTATAATTATGTAGGGGCTGTCCTACAATTAACAAAACGGAGAATTTCAACAGGCATGCTATTCCCAGCCATACAACCCGGTCGGACTTGGCGCTTGCCGGTGTCAGATCTGCATACGCTGTATATTGAGGAGAGCGGCAATCCGAAAGGCACGCCCGTGGTGTTTCTGCACGGCGGGCCGGGCGGCTCGTGCGAACCGGGGCATCGGCGCTTTTTCAATCCCGAGTCCTATCGCGTTATCCTGTTTGACCAGCGCGGTAGCGGCAAATCCCGGCCCCATGCGGGTCTGGAGGAAAATTCGACCTGGGATCTGGTGGCGGATCTGGAAAAAATCCGCGAGTTTCTCGAGATCGATCGCTGGGTCGTGTTTGGCGGTTCCTGGGGTTCAACCCTGGCGCTGGCTTACGCACAAACTCACCCCGAAAAAGTATTGGGATTGATTCTGCGCGGTATCTTCCTGGCGCGCGACGAGGATGTGGATTGGTTTTTTAAGGGCCGCGCGGCACGCATCTTCCCTGAAGCCTGGCAGCACTTCATCGAGCCGATTCCGGAGGCTGAGCGCGGCGATATTATTGCCGCTTATTATAAGCGTCTCACCAGCGACAATGAAATTGTGCGTATGGGGGCGGCCAAGGCCTGGTCGATCTGGGAAGGCTCCTCGGTGGCGTTGTTGCCCGATAAAAACGTGGTCGATCATTTCAGCGATCCGCATATTGCGCTCAGTATTGCCCGTATCGAATGCCATTATTTCAGCAACAATTGTTTTTTCAGGCCTAACCAACTGCTCGAAGATATGGGAAAGATCGAGCATATTCCGGGATACATCGTTCACGGGCGCTACGATCTGGTATGCCCGATCGATCAGGCGTTTTTACTCAAACAAGCTTGGGCTAACGCACAACTCAAAATCATTCCCGATGCAGGGCATGCCGTTACCGAACACGGCATCAGCAAAGCGCTGGTGGAATGCTGCAATTCGATGTTGGAAATCGTGGCTTGATTACGCTGCTGCAGCGCGTCAGCGCGGCGCGGGTCGAGGTTGACGGCATAACCATCGGAAGCATCGAGCAGGGCATCTTGGCGTTGGTCGGGATCCAGGCCGACGACGATCTGGCAACTGCGCAACAGTTTGTCGATCGCCTATTGAACTATCGCGTGTTTGCCGATGCCGACGGCAAGATGAATCGGTCGCTGGTCGATATCGACGGGGGCCTGCTGTTGGTTCCCCAGTTCACGCTCGTCGCCAATACTAAAAAAGGGCGCCGTCCCAGTTTTACTTCGGCCGCGCATCCGCAACACGGTAGTGACATATTCGCCGCGATGGTCGCCCATGCCGGTTCTATCCACGGCTGCGTTGCCTGCGGTCAATTCGGTGCGGATATGCAAGTACGGTTGATCAACGACGGGCCGGTTACGTTTATCCTCGATTGAATCGCTGCACCGATTAATGGTCGAATTTGGCCACGATGTCGATTATCATCGCAGGCTCTAAAATCCTGCCGGAAAAAAGGTAGATGTCAGATCGCAGTGCTAATGTCAGCCGCGACACGCTGGAAACGAAGATCAGCGTCGCGCTCAACCTGGATGGTAGCGGCAACGCCCGCTTCGATACCGGAATCCCGTTTCTCGAACACATGCTCGAGCAGATTGCCCGGCATGGAGCCTTCGACCTGGAAGTGTCCGCCAGCGGGGATCTGCATATCGACGATCATCATACGGTCGAAGATATCGGCATAACTCTGGGCCAGGCTTTCAAGCAGGCGCTCGGCGATAAAACGGGCATCATGCGCTACGGGCACGCCTATGTGCCTCTGGACGAGGCTCTGTCCCGGGTTGTCATCGATTTTTCCGGTCGCCCCGGTATCGAGTATCGGGTTGAATTCAAGCGCCCTCGGGTGGGGCAATTCGATGTCGATTTGTTGCATGAGTTTTTCCAGGGTTTCGTCAACCATGCCCCGGCGACGCTGCATATCGATAACCTGGCGGGAGTTAATGCGCATCATGTGGCCGAAACCATTTTCAAGGCTTTCGGGCGCGCCCTGCGTAATGCAGTGACGCGGGACGAGCGCATGCCGGGCGTGATTCCGTCAACCAAAGGGTCCCTCTAGATCATGCAGACGATTGCCGTAATCGACTACGGCATGGGGAATCTCAGGTCGGTCGTCAATGCGCTGCGGGTGGTTAGCACAAAAACCGACGAGGTAGTGTTGACCTCCGATCCCGCGCAGGTACTGAACGCCGACCGCGTGGTTTTTCCCGGACAGGGAGCGGCGGGTGACTGCATGCGCGCAATCGACCAATACGGATTGCGCGAAGCGATCCTGAGCTCGGCGCGTCAACAACCGTTTCTGGGAATTTGTATGGGTATGCAGGTGTTAATCGAATCCAGCGAAGAAAACCAGGGCACCGACTGTCTCGGTGTTTTCGCCGGTCAGGTTCGCTATTTTGGTGATGGTCATGAGGACCGAAGCGGCGTTAAACTTAAGGTTCCGCATATGGGTTGGAATCGCGTGCAGCAGACTCAAACACATCCGTTATGGCATTCGATCGATGATGGTAGCCGATTTTATTTTGTCCACAGTTATTACCTCGATGCAGAGGATGAAACTCTGGTTGCGGGGGTTACCGACTACGGCTTCGGCTTTACCAGTGCTATCGCGAAAGACAATGTGTTTGCGCTGCAATGCCATCCCGAGAAGAGCGCCGATGCCGGCCTGCAGCTGTTACGGAATTTTGTAAACTGGGACGGAAGGGCATGATTCTAATACCGGCTATCGATTTAAAGCAGGGACACTGCGTGCGATTACGCCAGGGCAACATGGATGAAACCACGGTGTTTTCCGACGATCCGGTGGCGATGGCGGGCAAATGGGTGGCTCAGGGTTGTGGTCGGCTGCATCTGGTTGACCTCGACGGCGCGTTCGAAGGCGAGCCGATCAATGCCGACGTCATCGAAGAGATCAGCGCCTCCTTCCCCGGCCTGGAAATTCAGATTGGCGGCGGAATTCGATCCATCGAAACGGTTGAAGCTTATCTGGAGGCCGGGGTCAGCTACGTCATTATCGGCACCATGGCGGTCAAACGCCCCGAATTTGTGACCCAGCTATGTTCCGAGTTTCCGGGTAATGTCATTATCGGTCTCGATGCCCGGAACGGAAAGGTGGCGACGCATGGCTGGGCCGAGGAATCGGAACACGAGGCCAGCGATTTGGCGCGGCGATTCGAGGATCAGGGCGTAGCCGCCATCGTCTATACCGACATCAGCCGCGACGGCATGATGGAGGGCGTTAATGTCGAGGCCACCCGCGCGCTCGCCAAATCGATCGACGTGCCGGTGATTGCCTCGGGTGGCGTCACCGACATGGATTGCATCGTCCAGCTCAATGAGGTCAAGGATTCCGGTATCGAAGGCGTGATCATCGGTCGTGCCCTCTACGAGCGCACCATCAGCCTGGTAGAGGCGCAAGCCTATATCGATCAGCACTAGCCTGCATATTGCACGAAGGCGGCACAAAATTCGGAGAAATAGCATAGTTATCAACGTATTAAGTCAATTTTTCCAGAAAATAGCGGGTTACAGTTTGTACCTGAACGAACTCAGGACCAATCTGGCTGCCAATCTCGAACGATCCCCCTTGAGCCATGGCTACGGCTATGGCCCGGCGGGCGATCGTCCGACCTTGTTTGCCAGATTTCCCCTGAGTTTCGTTCCCTTCATGCAATATGCAGGCTAGCCCGCATAATTTTTGTTATGTCGCTCGCAAAACGCATCATTCCCTGTCTCGACGTCGATAACGGCCGCGTGGTCAAGGGTGTCAAATTTGTCGAAATCCGCGATGCGGGCGATCCGGTCGAAGTGGCGCGGCGCTATAACCAGGAAGGCGCCGACGAGTTGACCTTTCTCGACATCACCGCCAGTTCGGATAACCGCGAAACCATGGTCCACGTAGTCGAGGATGTCGCCGCCGAGGTTTTCATACCGTTAACGGTGGGTGGCGGTATTCGCGAACTCGCCGACATTCGGCGCATGCTCAACGCCGGCGCCGACAAGGTCAGTATCAATACCGCGGCGGTATTCAATCCCGAGTTCGTGGCGCAGGCCGCCGACAAGTTCGGTTCGCAATGCATTGTCGTGGCGGTAGACGCCAAACGGGTGAGCGCCGCGGAGGAGCCGGGTCGCTGGGAGATTTTTACCCACGGTGGGCGCAAACCGACGGGTATCGATGTAATCGAATGGGTGCGAAAAATGGATGCCTACGGCGCCGGCGAGATACTGTTGACCAGCATGGACCGCGATGGCACTAAAATCGGCTTCGATAATGAACTGACGCGCGAAGTTTCGGATGCGGTGCGCGTGCCGGTGATCGCTTCGGGCGGCGTCGGGAACTTACAACACCTGGTGGATGGCGTTCTCCAGGGCAAGGCCGATGCGGTGCTGGCGGCGAGTATTTTTCATTTTGCGCAATACAGTATCGGCGAGGCCAAGGCCTTCATGCAAAGCCACGGCATCGAGGTTCGGGATGACTGACTGGCTCGAGCAGATTAGCTGGAATAACGATGGGCTGGTGCCGGCCATCGCGCAGGATCATCAATCCGGAAAAATTCTGATGCTGGCCTGGATGAACCGTGAAGCCCTGCGTTTGAGCCGCGAGCAGGGGCGGGCGGTTTACTGGTCGCGCTCCCGCCGAAAGCTCTGGTTCAAGGGTGAAGAGTCGGGTCATTTGCAGCTGCTGCACGAAATCAGAATCGATTGCGACGCCGATGTCGTGTTATTGCAGGTCGAACAACAGGGTGGGATTGCCTGTCATACGGGTCGGAGGCGCTGTTTCTTTCGGGTTTTAAAGGATGGAGCATGGCGGATCGATGAAGAAATTATCAAAAATCCCGACGAGATTTATCGATGAGTGATGATATACTCCTGCGCCTGATGGCTGTACTGGCATCGAGAAAGGACGCCGATCCCGCTTCTTCTTATGCGGCGGGACTGTACCACAAAGGTCTCGACGCGATTTTGAAGAAAATCGGGGAAGAGTCAGCGGAAACCATCATCGCCGCGAAATCAGGCGATAAACAGCAGATTGTTTATGAAACTGCGGATCTGTGGTTTCATTGCCTGGTGATGTTGGCGCAACAGAATTTGGATGCACGGCTGGTACTGGAAGAACTGGAACGCCGCTTCGGCGTTTCCGGTGTCGACGAAAAAGCCGCGCGTGAACAAGATGAATGAGGTGAAAAATGGGTTTTGGTGGAATTAGTATCTGGTCGCTGTTGTTGATCCTGGCGATCGTGATTCTTTTGTTTGGCACCAAGAAGCTGCGTAATGTAGGCGGAGATCTGGGCGGTGCGATCAAGAATTTCAAGAAATCGGTGAAAGACGAGGAAGCCGCGCAGGATAAGGCAGAGCCCGAAAATCAGATAATCGAAGGTAAAGTCACCGAAGAAAAAGACAAGGTCTAGTCGCGTAAAAACGGTCTTAAAACCGGTATTTTCTGATGTTTGACATAGGCTTCACCGAGATGATGCTGATCGGCATCGTCGCGCTCATCGTGATCGGACCCGAACGCCTGCCGGGGGTGGCGCGCACTGCGGGTAAGTATTTCGGTCGCTTGAAACGCTTTATGACCAGCGTCAAGGCCGATGTCGAACAGGAATTGCGGGCTGACGAGCTGCGTCAGATTCTGGCCGATCAGCAACGCGAGCTGGACACGCTGAAAGACAGTATTTCAGACGCCGGTAAAGAAATCGAAAAAGAAGCCAGTGCGGCCGGCGCTTCGCTGACGCAAGAACTCGATGATTCTATTAACGCTCCGGACTCGTCTCAAGTCGCGGCCGTCGCCGACGATTTACCCGCGCAAGAGTCCCCCGCCGAAGAGCCCCTGGCGCAAGAATCTCCCGCCGAAGAATCGCCCGAGCCCGAGCAAGACACCGCGCCTGGCGAAGTGAAACCATGAGCGAAGCGGAAAATCCGGAAGAGGAAAAAAGCGGCAGCCTGATGTCACACTTGGTCGAGCTGCGCGATCGCGTAGTGCGTATGGTGGTCGCGGTGCTGGTGTTATTCCTCGGCATGTTCTACTGGGCCAACGATATCTACGTCTACCTCGCGGAACCCTTGACGCGTCATCTGCCCGAAGACGCAAACATGATCGCTATCGATGTCGCCTCGCCGTTTCTGACGCCCTTCAAGCTGGTATTGATGCTGGCGATTTTTTTGGCGATGCCGGTGATTCTTCATCAATTGTGGGCCTTCGTAGCGCCGGGCCTTTATTCCAACGAGAAACGTATCGCGGGGCCGCTATTGGTGTCGAGTATCCTGTTGTTCTATGGCGGGGTGGCTTTTGCCTACTATATCGTGTTCCCTCTGGTGTTCGGCTTCTTTACCAGTATCGGCCCCGAAATCGTCAATATATCTACCGATATCGGACGTTATCTCGATTTTGTGCTGGCGCTGTTTTTCGGCTTCGGTCTCGCCTTCGAAGTGCCAATCGCCACCATCATTCTGGTGGCGATTGGATTTACCACGCCCAAGAAACTCTCCGAAAAACGCCCCTATGTCATCGTCGGCGCTTTTATCCTGGGCATGATGCTAACTCCGCCGGACGTTATATCGCAGGTATTGCTGGCACTGCCGATGTGGATACTGTTCGAGGCCGGTCTGATCGCTTCGGCGATAATCTTCAAGGACCGTGAACAGGATGAAGATGACGAATACGAAGACGAAGATCTAGAGCAGGAAGCGGAACCGGCTACCGTGTCGGAGCATCACCCATTGACCGATGAGGAAATGGAGGCCGAACTCGACCGCGCCGAGGCCGGCGAGGACAGGCTCGATAAGTGATGCACGGTTTGGCTGTTTTGGATTATCTCAGGTTGCTTCGAGGGGGACAGATCTGAAGATCTGTCCCCAAGATTCCGAGAATTTACTCAATTAATACCACTGCGACCCGATAACATCGGTATGCGCAACGGTTCCATACTTTTGCTTACCTTATTGCTGATCACGCTAAGTGGCCCGCTCGCGGCGCTTGAGCTATTCGGCATTGCCCTCGAGACCGCTAATCGCGACGAATTGCGCGCCGCGGTTAAAGCGGCCGGGCTGGTGCTGGTACGCGAGGGTGGCGACGATCATTGGTTTGACGTCTATGACAGTTCCACGGCACTGGACGGATCGACCCGGTTTTACCTGGGTTTCGTCAAACTCAACCAGGTGTTTGCCTTTGCCGAATACGAATTCGTCGGGCTGGATCGTAGACGCTTGGTGCGCGACTTGACGCTTAAGTACGGTGCCGCCGAGATCCGGCGTGGGCGCTTTTTATCCGATCAGAGTCATCGCTGGCAGCGCGACGGGATTCGGATCGAACTCGGCGGCGACTGGCATAATTATAAGACCCGGTTGACTTACTTCTCGCCGCAAAACATGTCGAAACTGCAGGCGGAACGGTCGGTCGCCGCCAAGCCGCAGGACGCCGCGGAGCCATCGATCTCGTTTTATTGAAAACCGCTTATCGTCGTAAATTGTCCGTTGGGCAGGGTAAATCCGCGATTAACCGGCAAAACGAGCCGCAGGGGCTAAACTAATGGTATCCCAAGATTCCGATTGCCGATGAATATAACCAGTCCCGCCAATGCGCCCAATGCGATTCCCGAAGCCAGCCGTAGCGCCGTCGAGGGTATCCGCGAGCAATTGAATCGTCTCGACCGGAATGTGGCCGAGGTCGCCAAGGGAGAGGGCGGCACGTTCGCGCCGGGTTCGCGTGATCGTGCCCTGGTCGAACAGCACGAAATCCTGCAGGCTGCGCGCGCCAACGCTCGTTCGCTGGAAACCGCCAACCAGGTGCTCGGCACGATCATCGATATCAAGGTCTGAATATCCGACGCGGTAACGATCTGTTCGCCAGGAAAACCGACACCACCCGTTACCGTCGAACCGCTCCAGGCTCCGTCACATATAAATAAGATCAGGCCGGGTTAGAGTGAGATATCCCGATGCTCTGTTAAATTCAATGCTGAGCATCAATTATGCGCCTCTCCGGTATTCGCGCGGTTAACCCGAATTCGCTTTTACGCTATTATGCAGGACCAATCAGTCCGCCGTTTCGATAAACTCAATGACGAAAACTTCCCCGACGCTGCGACGTCCTGTCCTGCTAGTTATTCTGGATGGGTTCGGGATCAACCCCGATCCGACCCATAACGCTATTCGGCAGGCGCATACGCCCAGTTTCGATCGTTATTTCGAAGCCTACCCGATGGCGTCGCTGCAAGCCTCGGGCCGGGGCGTGGGCTTGCCGGTCGGTCAGATGGGTAATTCCGAAGTAGGCCATATGACTATCGGCAGCGGCAGTATCGTCAAACAGGATCTGGTGCGCATCGATGACGCCATCACCGACGGCAGTTTTAACGAAAACCCCGCCCTGCTGAGCGCGCTGACGGCAGCGCGTGGAAAGCAGCGTCCGCTGCATTTGATCGGACTGGTATCGGATGGCGGGGTGCATAGCCACCTCGACCACCTGGTCGCCTTGATCCGACTCTGTCACCAACACCAGGTGGTGCCCCAGCTGCATATGATTACCGACGGACGGGATACCGCGCCGCAGGCGGCCTTGAGTTATTTACCCGATCTCGAGGCTTTGCTCGAGGAATGCGGTGGTCACATCGCCACGATATGCGGTCGTTATTACGCGATGGATCGCGACCAGCGTTGGGACCGGGTGCGCTTAGCCTGGGAAAACATCGTGCACGGCCGCGGGATTGAGGCCGAAAACGCAGCGCAGGCGATCAAGGACAGCTACGCCGCCGGCCATGGCGACGAATTCATCCAGCCGACCCGGTTACCGGCGCAGCAAAAGCCGCAAGCCGGCGATGAAATGTTTTTTTTCAACTTTCGCAACGACCGCGCGCGCCAGATATGCGCCGCCTTTGCGCTGCCGCGATTCGAAGCATTCGAGCGCGGCTCGGATTATCTCCCGATCTCGCTCACCACGATGACTCATTACGACGCCCAACTGGGCTCGCCCGTCGCATTTGCCCCGATACGTCCCGCAACCACGCTGGGCGGTGTCATCAGCGATGCCGGACTGCGGCAATTACACTGCGCCGAAACCGAGAAGTACGCGCATGTCACATTTTTCTTCAATGGTGGCCGCGAACCGCCCTATCCCGGAGAAGAACGCAAGCTGGTAGCATCGCCGCAGGTTGCCACCTACGACCTGCAACCGGAAATGAGTGCGGCCGGGGTCGCGGATGCGGTCATCGAGGCAATGCAATCCGGCGGCTATGAATTCATCGTGGTCAACTTCGCCAACGGCGATATGGTCGGTCACACCGCGGTGCGCGCCGCCATCATCGAGGCGGTGGAAGTGCTCGATCGTGAAGTAGGGCGGGTACTCGAAGCCGCGATCGCCAGTCAGTATGCGGTCGTTTTGACTGCCGATCACGGTAATTGTGATGAAATGGTAGATCCCGCAACGGGTCAACCGCATACCCAGCACTCGAACCATCCGGTGCCCTGTTTGATTATCGATCCGGATGTGAAAACGCTGAGCCAGGGCGATAATCTGTCGGCAATCGCACCGACTATCCTGCAGTTAATGGGTATTACCAAACCCGCGGCCATGACTGGAAACTCGCTGATTGGCGACAGCTGGTGCGATTTACCTTGATCGCGGGCGAAATTTTAGTAATGATTGAACCTTGAGCAGTGCGCGATCTATTAAATAAAAATACATGGCAAGCTTATCCGAAACACTAGAGGAAATTACGCTGTTTCGCGGGATGTCCGAGGAAGATATCGAAAGCATCGCCTCGCAGACGGTTATCCGCCAGTTTCCCAAGAACACCGTAATCGTCAGTCAGGGCGACGAAACCGACTCGTTTTACGTGATTTTACAGGGCAAGGTCGACGTTTTCTTGCACAATGACAAGGGCAAGGAAATCATCATCAACACCCTGGGCGAAGCGGAAGCCTTCGGTGAATTGGCGCCGCTGGGCGGTATTCCCCGCCAGGCCAGCATTATCACCACCGAAGATTCCACCTTCGGTATTATTTCACGCCAGATTTTCATGGATACACTGCTGAGCAAACCAACCGTCAGCATGCAGATTATCGATTTGCTGATTCACCGCATCCAGGACTTGACCGAGGAGGTCAGCAGTCTGGCGCTGGAGGATGTTTACAATCGCGTGGTGCGCGTGCTTTACAAACATGCAGCCGAAGTCGGTGAAAAACTGGTAACCGAAAAATTGGCCCAGCAGGATATCGCCAGTCGCGTCGGCGCCACTCGCGAAATGGTGCATCGGATCCTCAAGGAACTGAAAACCGGCGGCTATATCTCGATCGAAGGTAAACATATCACAATCGAGAAAAAACTCCCGCCCGGCTGGTAAAGCTTGCTCGAAAAAAGTGCTAACATAGCGCCATTTTTTAGCGAGGTCTGAGAAAGTGGCGGGTCATAGCAAGTGGGCCAATATTCAACACCGCAAGAAGGCGCAGGATGCCAAGCGCGGTAAGTTGTTTACCCGTTTAATCAAGGAGATCGTGGTCGCGGCCAAGGCCGGCGGCTCCGATCTCGACGCCAATGCCTCGTTGCGCACCGCGGTCGACAAGGCCAAATCTCAATCTGTTCCGAAGGACGCCATCGAGCGCGCGGTCAAACGCGGCGCGGGCGAACTCGATGGCTCCGATTACGAAGAGATTCGTTATGAAGGCTATGGCCCCGCAGGAGTCGCCTTCATCGTCGATTGCCTGTCGGATAACCGTAACCGCACCGTCGCCGAGGTGCGCCACGCATTCACTAAGGCCGGCGGCAATCTCGGGCAAAGCGGTTCGGTGGCATACCTGTTCGACAGCGTCGGCGTATTGCTGTATTCGCCCGATCACGACGAAGACCAGATCATGGAAGCGGCGCTCGAAGCCGGCGCCGAGGATGTGATCGTTGCCGACGACGGCAGTATCGAGGTTTTAACGACAGCCGAGGAATATGTCGCGGTCAAGCAGGCGATGACCGAGGCCGGCCTCGAGCCCGAAGATTCCGACCTGACCATGCGCGCGTCTGTCAACGCCGAACTCGATCTGGATAACGCCGGTAAGGTGTTGCGTCTGGTCGACCTGCTGGAGACATCGGACGATGTGCAGGACGTCTATTACAATGCGGAAATCCCAGAGCAGGCTTACGAGGCCGAGACCGGATGATTATCCTGGGGATCGACCCCGGTTCGCGCGTTACCGGTTTCGGGTTGATCGATAATCACAGTAACCATATCGATTACATTCATAGCGGCAGCATCAAGGTGAGCGGGGATAGTCTGCCGCAGCGTCTGGGCAATATATTCTTCGAAATCGACGCGGTGATTCGACAGTATCGGCCCGAGCAAATGGGCATTGAAAACGTATTCATGGCGCGCAACGCCGATTCCGCGCTGAAACTCGGGCAGGCGCGGGGCGCGGCGATTTGCGCCGGCCACCAGGCCGGACTCGAAATCGCCGAGTATGCGGCGCGCGAAATCAAGCAGGCCATCGTCGGGACCGGGGCGGCCAGCAAGGAACAGGTGCAACACATGGTTAAACGCTTGCTCGGTATCCGTCAAAACCTGCAGGCCGACGAAGCGGATGGTCTCGCGATTGCTATCTGTCACGCACAATTTTATGCTACCACGCAAAAAACCGGGCTCGCAGCCAACCAGTTCAAGCGCAGGAGGAGCAGTCGCAGATGATCAGCCGATTAACAGGCGTATTGGCCGCCAAGCGCGCACCGCAGATTTTGATCGATTGCCATGGCGTCGGTTACGAAGCCGACGTGTCGATGACGACTTATTACAAACTGCCCGAAGTCGGCGACCAGATTTCAATCTGGACGCACCTGCTGGTGAAGGATGATTCTCACAGTCTGGTCGGGTTCCACGACGAGCAGGAACGCAGGCTTTTTCGCCAATTGATCCGCATCAACGGGGTCGGCCCGAAAATGGCGCTGACCATACTTTCGGGCATCGACGAGCAGCAGTTCGCACTCTGTATCGCCAATAACGACCTGGCCATGCTGACGCGCCTGCCGGGCGTTGGCAAGAAGACCGCCGAACGCCTGGTTATCGAAATGCGCGATAAAATCGATGCACTGGCGGCTGAGTTGCCGGCGCAGCAGGTAACCCCCGGCGGGCCATCCGTCATCAGCGAAGCAATCGAAGCCCTGCAAGCCTTGGGTTACAAACCCTCCGATGCCGAAAAAATGATCAGCCGAGCACAGCAGCAAACCGAAGCGGGCGACAGCGCCTCCCTGTTGATCAAGAAGGCGCTACAGGCGACGGTTAAGCTATGAGTGAAGAACGATTGATCAGCCCCGAAGCGGTTGCCGAAGAGTTAACCCAGGATCGCGCGCTGCGCCCGAAAATGCTGACCGACTATGTTGGCCAGAATGAGATGCGCGCACAAATGGAAATTTTCATCGCAGCGGCGGTGAAGCGCCAGGAAGCCCTCGACCATGTGCTGATATTCGGGCCGCCGGGTCTGGGCAAGACCACTTTATCGCATATTATAGCCAACGAAATGACAGTAAACCTGCGCCAGACTTCGGGACCGGTGCTGGAAAAGGCCGGCGATCTGGCCGCGATCCTGACCAACCTCGAGGCACACGACGTACTGTTCATCGATGAAATTCACCGGTTGAGCCCGGTGGTCGAGGAAATTCTTTATCCGGCACTGGAAGATTTTCAGCTCGACATCATGATTGGCGAAGGCCCGGCGGCGCGCTCGATCAAGCTCGATCTGCCGCCGTTTACGCTGGTCGGTGCGACCACCCGCGCAGGCTTGCTGACATCGCCGTTACGCGATCGATTCGGTATCGTGCAGCGGCTCGAATTCTATAACCCCGAGGAACTGGGCCGCATCATCATGCGCTCGGCCGGCTTGCTAAATATCGAGGTCGAGGCCGCCGGGGCGCGCGAAATCGCCAGCCGCGCACGCGGCACGCCGCGTATTGCCAATCGTTTGCTGCGTCGCGCGCGCGACTATGCCGAAGTCAAAGCCGATGCCGTCATCAGTGAAACCGTGGCGCAAGCAGCGCTGGACATGCTCAAGGTCGATCAGTCCGGGCTCGATCATATGGACCGGCGTTTGATTCTGGCGCTGATCGAAAAATTCGACGGCGGGCCGGTCGGTGTCGAGAGCCTCGCGGCCGCAATCGGCGAGGAGCGCGGCACCATCGAGGACGTTATCGAACCCTACCTGATCCAGCAAGGATTTATGATGCGTACCCCGCGCGGGCGTGTGGTAACATCGCGCGCGTATTCGCATTTCGGAATAAAACATTCCCAGCAGGGCGAAATTGAAATTTAGCCAGTCCCCGCTCACTCCCGTATCCACCAACACATCAAAATGCCATGAATGATGATTCACTGATAACCCTGATTGCCAATGCCAGTTTGCCGGTCCAACTGGTCATGCTGATACTGCTGGTGGCTTCGGTTTTTTCCTGGGCGCTGATGTACGTCAAGCGTGGCTACATCCGACAGTCGCAGGCCGAGGCCAAAACCTTCGAGGGCCGGTTCTGGTCGGGCATCAATTTAAGCGACCTGTTCGCTCAGCTAAGCGTGCGTCAAGATCGGCGTTTCGGACTCGAGGCGATATTCGAAAACGGTTTCCGCGAATTTGCGCGCGCACGCAAGGCCGAACTCGACAACAGCGAAGTAGTGCGTTCCGCCCACCGCGCGATGAAGGTTTCGATGTCGCGCGAAATCGAGCAGTTGGAGCATAATCTGCCGTTTCTCGCCACCGTTGGCTCGGTCAGCCCCTATGTCGGACTGTTCGGCACGGTCTGGGGAATCATGGAATCGTTTCGCGCGCTTGCCGGGGTGCAGCAGGCAACCCTGGCGATGGTTGCGCCCGGCATTTCGGAAGCCCTGATCGCCACTGCGATGGGCTTGCTGGCGGCGATTCCGGCGGTGGTGGCCTACAACAAGTTCACCAGCGAAGTCGATGCGATGATCGTGCGTTACGAAAATTTCCTGGAAGAATTTACCGGAATTTTACAACGTCAGGCGCAGTCACCAAGGTAGGATAGTCCAGGTGAAAAAGCGCCGCTCAGTATCCGAAATAAACGTTGTGCCTTACATCGACGTGATGTTGGTGCTGTTGATCATATTCATGGTGACCGCGCCGTTGCTGAAGCAGGGTGTCGATGTCGATCTGCCGACTGCGCCGGCCAATCCGCTCGATGCGGAGAGCCCGGAGCCGATCGTGATCAGCGTCGACAGCAAGGGTTTAATGTATCTCAACATCGCGCTAAACCCGGATGCCGGTATCAGTGCCGAATCGCTGGTGAAGCAGGTGAAGGCCGCGCTCGCGCGCGAACCCAAGCGCCCGGTAATGGTGCGCGGCGATGCCAATGGCCCTTACCAGAATGTAGTCGGCACACTGGTGCTGTTGCAGCAGGCGAATGTCGGGTCGGTAGGGCTGGTGACCGAACCCGAGGCCAAACCCTAGTGTTCGGGGTGCTGCGCAAACATCCGCGTGCCCTGATACTGTCGCTGGCGCTGCATGGCGTTGTCATCGGTCTGATCTTGGTCAACTTTCATTTCGTCGACAAGCCGGCTGAGGTCAAGGCGGGGCAGATCCAGCAGACGGTGCAGGCCGAAGTGGTGGAACAACGTCAACTCGATGCCATGCAACGGAAAAAACAGGAGCAGGCAGAGAAGCTAAAACAGGCGGCCAGGAAAAAGAAGGAGCAGGAAGCCAGAAAACTGGCCGACAAAAAGAAGCGGGAGGCGGAAAAAAAGCGTCAAGCGGAAGCCAACAAAAAAGCTGAACTAAAACGCAAAAAGCAGGCCGAAGAAAAACGTAACAAACAAGCGGCGGAAAAACGCAAGGCGGAGGAAAAACGCAAGGTCGAGGAAGAACGAAAATCGGAAGAAAAACGCAAAGCCGAGGAACAAAGAAAAGCGGAGGAAAAACGCAAAGCCGAGGACAAACGCCGCGCCGAAGAGAAGCGCAAGGCAGAAGAGGCCAAACGCGCGGAGGAAGAACGTAAAAGGCAAGCGGCGGAACAACGCCGCCAGGCCGAAGCCGAGCGGAAACGCAAGGAAGCCGAACTCAAGGCAAAATTGCAGGCCGAGGAAAATCAGCGCCGACTCAATTCGCTGCAGCAGGCCTATATCCTCGCGATTCGACAAAAAGTCGAACGGAATTGGCGAAAACCGGCCGGAAGTGGGAAAATGCCGGTGTGCGAAGTTCATGTCCTGCAGGAGCCGGGCGGCATCATCCTCGATGTCACTTTCGGCGCCTGCGGCGGCAGTACCGCGACCTACCGCGCTTCCATCGAAAATGCAGTGTACAAGGCCGAACCCCTGCCCAAGCCCGGGGATCCGGAAATTTTTGAACGTGAGTTGAAGTTTTTGTTTAATCCGGCGGAACAGTAGTAACCAGAATATGCAGATAATAAAGCAGGTTTCGTATTTGTTAGCTGTCATGCTGCTCGGTGTGATGCAAATCGCCAGCGCGGCTTTGACGATTGAAATTACGCAGGGTGTCGATGGCGCGCTGCCGATTGCGGTAGTACCCTTCGATACCGCGAAACTGAGTAGCAAGCTGCCGGTCGACCTGGCCGCGATTGTCGCCAGCGACCTCAATCGTAGCGGTGTACTCAAATCCATGGAGCGCGCCCAGTTACCCGCCAGCCCGCATTACAGTAACCAGGTGCAATACCAGCGCTGGCGCGGTGCAGGGCAGGATTATCTCGTGGTGGGCCGGGTGCTCGAAAAATCGCCCGGGATTTACAATATTGAATTCCAGTTGCTCGACGTGCTCAAGCAAAAGCAGCTACTCGGGCGCAGCATGCAGGCCAAGAAGCGCAACCTGCGTTCGCGCGCGCACCAGATCAGCGATTTTATCTACCAGCAGATTACCGGCACCCGCGGCGCCTTCAATACGCGGATCGCCTTCGTCCGCGCGCAAAATGAAAACGCGGCGCGTAAGTACGTGTTGCAGGTTTCCGACAGCGACGGTTTCAATGCGCAAAACGTGCTCGAATCCGACGAGCCCATCATGTCGCCGAGCTGGTCGCCCGACGGCAAGTCGCTGGCATACGTGTCGTTCGAGAGCCGGCGCCCCGAGATTTTTATTCAGCACCTGGCGACCGCGCGCCGTTCCAAAATCGCCGGCTTTAGCGGCTTGAATAGCGCGCCGAGCTGGTCGCCCGACGGCAAGTTTCTGGCGCTGGTATTGTCGAAGGACGGCAGCCCCGACATTTATACCCTGAATACCGCCACCAAACGCCTAAAACGGCTGACGAAACACCGCAGCATCGATACCGAGCCGGTTTGGACGCGCGACGGCAGAAGCATTATCTTTACCTCGGATCGGTCGGGCTCGCCGCAGCTCTACCAGATCAACGTCGCCGGCGGCAAGCCGAAGCGCCTGACCTTCGAAGGCCGTTACAATAGCGCGGCTTCGCTGTCGCCCGACGGCAAGTTCAGCGTCATGGTGCATGGCGAGCGAGGGCAATATAAAATAGCGCAACTCGATCGTGAAACGGGTAATTTGACCGTATTAACCGACGGTAGGCTCGACGAATCGCCGTCTTTTTCTCCCAACGGAAAGATGGTGCTATATGCGTCCACGCGCGGGAATAATGGATTTTTGTTCGCGGTTTCCATCGACGGGCGCGCCAAACACAAGTTGTCCGACCAGGCCGGCGATATCCGGGAACCGGTGTGGGGACCTTTTGAAAGCAAATAATTATCGTATACTAGCGGAGCGCGATTAATATGAAATCAATCAGACAAATCAAGCCGTGGTTGCTTGCCGGCTGCCTGGCCTTGTTCGTTTCGGCCTGTGCTACTACGCAGGATGAGGTGATCGAAGACGGTCCGCCGACTGACGATCAAACGCAGCTGGACGGCGCCGTGACCCAGGATGATGGCTCGGGTGCCGACGCCAGCGGAATCGACGGCGGCGACGATGGCGGCGCTACCGCGATTGCCGACGACGGCCCGATGACTGCCATGGAAATGCTCGAAAAAACCGAGGGCGCTCTCGCCAACCGCAGCATTTATTTCGAATTCGACAGCGCCAAGCTGACCAGCGAATCGATAGAGATACTCGAAATCCACGGCAATTTTATTGCCGGTAACGGGGAAGTCGCGGTGCGCCTCGAAGGGCATGCCGACGAGCGCGGCAGCCGCGAATACAACATTGCCCTCGGCGACCGGCGGGCGCAATCGGTGCGCCGCGTATTGCTGTTCCAGGGCGCATCCACCGACCAGGTCGAAACCGTCAGTTACGGCGAGGAACAGCCGGCGGTCATGGGGCACAACGAGCAAGCCTGGTCCAAGAACCGGCGCGTCGAACTGATTTACACGGTGAACTAAAATGGACCGGGCACACAACTCTATTCGCATTGCCTGCCTGAGTGCGCTGCTGTTCGCTGCCGGGCTGTCACCGGCCCTCGCACAAAGTGCGTTAACCCCCGAGCAGTTGACGTTACGGGTCGAGCGTTTAACCGAATTGTCGCAGCGCTCGGAAGTCAAATTGGGCGCCATCCAGGACCAGTTGGCCAAGTTGACCGAGGATATGTCGCGGCTGGGCCGCTTGATCGACAATCGCGCGATGCTCGATATGATTCAGCTGGTCGATCAACTGGCGGATGAAATTAGCCAGTTGAACGGCGCAATCGAACAGCAGGGATTCGATATCGATGGCATCAAGAAACGCCAGCGCGAGCTGTATCTCGATATCGACCGCCGCCTGCGCGATCTGGAAAGCGGCGCTGCCGCGCGCGCGCCGGCCGGTTCGATCAGCGTGCCGCAGATCGAAACCACGGCGCCGCGAGCGCCGGCAGCGGCCAGCCAGCCTCCGGCCGTAGCGCCGTCGAGTTCTAGTGCTCAATCCACGACGGCAGCAGTATCGCCAACGCCGTCGGTGACGCAGAGTGCCGAAAAGGCAGCCTACCAGGCGGCTTTCGACACGCTCAAAGAGGGACGCTACAAGAAGGCTAAATCCGAACTCAAAACCTTTCTGACCCGCTATCCCAACAGCAGTTATGCCGGCAACGCGCAGTACTGGCTGGCCGAAGCACATTACGTTACGCGCAACTTCGAACAGGGTATCGTCGAGTTCAAGCAGGTACTGGACAAGTATCCCGGCAGTAACAAGGTGCCGGATGCAATGCTCAAGCTCGGTTACACCTTCTACGAGCTCAAACAATTCCCGCAGGCGAAGACCATATTATCCGACCTGCGCCAAAAGTACCCCAATGAAACCGCGTCACGCCTGGGCGCCAAGCGCCTCGATCGCATCCGCAAAGAAGGGCATTAACCGAGTCATCCCCGCGTAAGCGGGGATCTTAAAGCAGCAGCGAGGTGATTATCGACAGACTGCGATTCGGCGGGCCGCCGCTAACGCGGAGATGACGCTATCGAGCTTGGGTTGTCGCCTGTCGCGTCCGGCCTCAGAATTCGCTTGAAATCAATTCGGGGATAGGTATTATTCCCCGTTCTTTCCGGGGGCCGTTAGCTCAGTTGGTAGAGCATCTGACTTTTAATCAGGTGGTCGAGCGTTCGAATCGCTCACGGCCCACCATTTTTCCCTAGTTACTACTGCCTCGATCCTTCAGGTCGAATGCTTCAGCTCGCCCACCTGATTAAAAGTCAGATGCGGCGGAAGCGCATGGAAATTCGGCGAACTCGATAGCGTTCGACAAATTTGCCGGGAGCAAATTTGGACGCCCGCAGGGCGGCCCCGCAGGCCGGCAAGGCCGGCCGGAGGGGTGCGGCACAAGGATGTGCCGCACAATCGCTCACGGCCCACCATTTTTTCTCTAGTTACTACCGCCACGATTCTTCGGGTCATATGCTTTAGCTCGCCCACCTGATTAAAAGTCAGATGCGAGCGGCCTGTACACTGTTGCACGAGCGTTCGACAAATTCGCCTGGAGGCCGCACAATCGCTCACGGCCCACCATTTTTTCTCTAGTTACTATTGTCACGATTCTTCAGGTCGAATGCTTTAGCTCGCCAAGCTCCCGGTTGTATCGCCCCAGCCAACATATTGGCCTACGGAATACTGCGTCAAAAACGGGGGGTTTCATAATTCGGCATAATGTTTATAATTGCGGTCCTGTGTGCAGGCCGCATTGCCGCTCTCGATACATCAGTGTTTACGGAGACAGCATGTGAGGCCCTGCAGGCGGAAGACTGGTAACAATAACTGACGAAGCGCGCATCGCATGCGCCAAACTTCGAAATAAATATCTTCCGTCATTACCAACCTGGGCTCTAGCATTAGACTTTGTCGAATTCACGGCAGTCTGGAACCTGGCGCAACGGCAGCGACTAGCATTATTACTGTACCTATTGAATTACCCGGCGTTAAAGCTTGAGTTATTCCTACAACCATAAGAGGGTCAGTCAAAATGAACACTAAGCTTGCTCGATATCTCTTACCCTTAGCCTTAATCTATTCGTCTACGCTGTTAGGGCACAGCGCAATGTTCCCGGACAGTTTCATATTCGACGATTCCAATGAAGGCGAGCCGGCACAAATGATGCGCTCGCTGATGCGCGGGGAAGCTGCGGCCGCGGCGGCCACCGCCTGCGTCGGCGGTCAGGCCAACGGTTACCCCTGCAACAAGGTCGACTTTCAATCTTTCCTGGCGAAAGCCGACATGGGCGGCGGCTCCGCCAACCTGAACGATATCTGGGGATGGAACGACCCCCTGAACGGAGGCGAGTACGCCATTGTCGGGCGTGTCAACGGCACCTCTTTCGTCGACATAACAGACCCGGCCAACCCGGTATTTATGGGTTTTTTACCTTCGCATAACGGTGGCAGCGCTTCGTGGCGCGATATCAAGGTGTATAACGATCATGCGTTTATTGTTGCCGACGGCAGCGCAAATAACACCCACGGTTTGCAGGTATTCGACCTCGGTACGCTCAGGGACATCACCACGCCGGGCGGCACACTGAGCGAAACCGCGCATCTCGGCGGTTTTGGGAATGCGCACAATATAGCAGTCAACGAAGACACCGGTTACGCCTATATCGTCGGCAGCAACCAGTGCAGCGGCGGCCTCTATATGGTAAACGTCTCTAATCCGACTTCGCCTTCGTTTGCCGGCTGTTTTTCGTCCGACGGTTACACGCATGATACGCAATGCGTGGTTTACAACGGCCCGGACACGGACTATCTGGGACGCGAGATTTGTATCGGCTACAATGAAGACACCATCACGATCGTCGACGTGCAAAACAAATCGAACCCGGTGCAGATCGCGCGCCAGGGTTACAGCGGCTCCCAATATACGCACCAGGGCTGGTTCCTGGACGATAGCCACGAATTGCTGATCATGAACGACGAGCTGGACGAACAGCGCAATGGCATTAATACACCTCGTATATTTGGGACGTGCGCGATCTCGATAATCCGCAAGAGATCGGCCGTTACGTCGGACCGACGACGGCCATTGATCATAACCTCTACACCAAAGACAACCTGGTTTTTGAAACGAATTACCGCGCCGGGCTGAGAATCCTCTCGACCCTGGGTATCGCCAATGGCGAATTGCAGGAAGAGGCTTACTTCGACACCATTCCGGGTTCCGATAGCGCGCAGTTTTCCGGCACCTGGAGCAGCTACATTTACTTCGGCAGCGGCAATGTCGCGCTAAGCGACATCGGTAACGGATTGTTTGTGGTCACCCCCCGACTATGCCGCGATCAACCAACCGCCGCCGCCGCCACCGCCGCCGCCCAGCGGCTGTTTCTACGAAGGGACCTTCGAAAACGACGCCGATGGCTGGAGCAGCGGCCCCGGCAATAGCTGTTCGACCGGAACCTTCGTGCGCGGCACGCCGACGGCAACGTCGAGTGGCGGCACTACCCTTCAAGTCGCGGGCGCCGATACGGGGACAGGGGCCTGGTTCACCGCGCCGAATACGGCAATCGGCACCAACGACGTCGATAATGGAACCTGTGAAACACTTTCGCCTATCGTTGATGCGAGCGACGCTACCAATGCCGAGGTTTCGCTGGCTTATTTTCACGGCCAGCGGGACGCCGGCGACGATAGCGCCGATGGATTTAGCATCGAAATTTTGAATAACGGTGCGGTCGTGTCCACGCCGGTTAGTATCGGAGACCTGAGCAACAACGCCGCTTGGACCAATGTAACCGCGCTGGTGGCGAATCCCGGTGAAATCCGGATTCGCGTACGGGCGAGCGACGCGCCGGGCGCCGGCGACATTGTCGAAGCCGGAATCGACCAGGTGCGCGTTTGCTCCACCGATGCCGGACCGCCACCGCCGCCACCGCCGCCGCCAAGCTGCAGCGTCGAAGAAGGCTTCGAGGCCGGAGCCGGCGGCTGGTCGAATTCATCCGCATCGAGTTGCACCACCGGCGATTTTGTCAGCGCAACGCCTAGTGTGCAAAGCAACGGCAACGTCACCACCCAGGTTGGTGGCGCCAACAGCGGCAACAACGCCTATTTCACCGCCACCAACTCCAGCGCCGGGCGCGACGATGTCGATGGCGGCAACTGTATTGCCAATTCGCCCACCTATTCGGTGAGCGAGAATTCGACGCTGTCGGTATCCTATTTCCACGGCCAGCGCGACAGCGGCGACGATGCGACGGATTTCTTCAACTTGGAGATGTCCCTCGATGGCGGCAATAATTTCACCTCCATCGCAAGTAATGGTGACTCGGCATCCAACGCCAGCTGGACGGACGCGAGCGCGCAGGTGCCGGCGGGATCGAATGTTGCGCTTCGAGTCCAATGTTCCGATGGCGCGTCGGCCGGCGACCTCGTAGAATGCGGCATTGACGATATTTCGATCTGTCCGAATTAATTGCCCGCCGCATGGCCTGATTCGCGACGCACAGGGAGGTGCGTCGTCTATATTCGGCAAGCTCATGATCTACGATAATCTTAGATACCTGTCGATCATTGTCTTGTTGCCGGTTCTCGCCTTTGCTCAAACCAGCGGGCAAACGCCCTCCGCAACCGATTATTTTAACCAGGGGGTAGAAACTCTGGCGGCATCCAATTCGGCGCGGATTCTTGCCGACAAAGCCATTCTGGACGCGAATAAAAGGCGCAAGGAGATCGTATCCTTGCGGGCTCAAGCCAGGAAAGCCGCCGCGCCTGAAATTCGGCAAAATCTCAAACGCTCGGCCGATCGGCTGGCGCTGGAATTGAAGGCGCTGCAGACAAAAGGAATCGAATTTCGCGACACGAGTAAAACGACCTTCAAGGACGCGCTCAATTTATTCGAGCAAGGCATGGTGGATAAATGGGGTGCGCAAATTCGCAGCCGAAATCCGATTTTAATGGCGGACAGCACCAGTCTCTTTTTTGCGCACAATACAAAAATTCGTAGCGTGCATCCGAATATGCTGAACAAAATGGGCACGCCCACCGATGAAATAAACGATAGCGGTTTCCAGCGGGAAATGTCGCTTATAGTCCCCGCGCTGGCGCGGCAAACTGCGCCGCCGGACCTGGACATCAGCTCGTTCCAAATTTCACGCGAGCAACGGTATTTTGCTCACATCGAAGTCAAGCCCGAACAGGGTTTTCAGTCGGGCGACGGCGATGCGCTGTTGGTGCCGCCGAACAATATTCACAAATGGTTGCTCCTGCTCAACGATTTGCAGGGCGAACCGGTGACCGGTGCGAATATCGAGATCGTCGGGCATATGCCGGGCCACGTCCATGGACTGCCGACGCAGCCCCGTGTCACCCGCGAACTTTCACCCGGCGTCTATCTGGTCGAGGGGGTAAAATTCCAGATGAAGGGATGGTGGGTCATGCAGTTCAACCTGGAGGGAAAGGATAACAACAGCGATTCAATCACGTTTAATCTGGTGTTGTAGTGCGATTGTCGGTGCCAATCATCCAGCTAAAGTTGTTTCGAATTCTAACGGCGATTGCGCTGACGGGCTGGCAGTGTCCGGCATTGTCGGCCAGCGAGACCGATGCCTATGCGTTTACCGCGGCCGATATCGTCTTTCTTAAAACCTTTTCCCTGAGTTCATTACCGCCGCCGCCACTCGCCCCGAGCAATAGCTACGCAAATAATATTCGCGCCGCGAAACTGGGTAAATCGCTGTTCTTCGATCTAGGTTTGAGTAAAGGGGAAAAGTTTTCCTGCGCCAGTTGTCACCAACCGCAACAATACTTTACCGACGGGCTGGCGAGGGCTCGCGCGCACGGGACCGCGCGCAGAAGCACCCCGACTTTGCTGGGCGCTGCATGGAGCCCGTGGCAGTACTGGGACGGACGCAAGGATAGCTTATGGAGTCAGGCACTGGGGCCAATTGAACATCCCGGCGAAATGGCCCTGGACCGAACCTCTTTTGCGAAAATACTGTTGCAACGCTATGGTGACGAGTATCGGGGGCTGTTCGGTAACACACCCGATTTATCAGCGCCGCAAAAACAAGCTAGCCCGCTTGGCGATGCGGCGGCAATAGAGAACTGGGAAAGCTTGAGCGATCGGTCCCGGCGGCAAATTAACCGGGTTTTCGTCAACGCGGGCAAAGCCCTGATGGCGTATCAGCGGCAGTTGCGCTTACCGCGCGCCAGATTCGATCGCTTTGTCGACAGCTTGGCGCGAACCCAGGGCGAGAAAGACGCCCGGACGGAGCTGGCCTCGATACTTAGTCAAGCCGAGGTCGAGGGTATGCGCCTTTTTATGGGCAAAGCCAATTGCGCCAGTTGTCACAACGGGCCGCTTTTTACCAATTTTGAATTTCATAATATCGGCGCTCCTGAACCCGACCCGGAACGGGTTGATCTCGGCCGATACTCGGGGGTGCAAACCCTTGCCGCCGATGAATTCACTTGCCTCTCCGAGTGGAGCGATGCCGGCCCGACGCAGTGCGAAGAAATGCGTTTTTTGAAACGCGCCGGCGCCGAGCTGGTTGGCGCCTTTAAAACGCCGACACTGCGCAACGTTGCCGCAACCGCGCCCTATATGCAGGCCGGTCAGCTCGACGATCTGGCCGCGGTGTTAAACCACTACAATGTTCCAAAACCGCCGCTTTACGACCGCGAGCAGCACCCCAATCGACCCCATTTCGATATTCTACCGCTCAAGCTCGACGACACCGAAATGGCATCTATCGCGGCCTTTTTGGCGACCCTTACCTCACACTACCCCGAGGACGATATTTGGTGGAATCAATAAGGCATGGTTTTTACGAGTCGCTGCCGGTCTACAGTACGGCGGCAGATGGTTCCTGGTTTTGCCGCCAACTAGGAGCTTCGCTGCTCCTGCCATCGTCTGTAATTACGGCCGTGGCAGCGTTTTCCAGACTGAAAAAGGCGATCGACTCACGTAGTTGGCCGACTTGACCGGTCAACTGTTCGGAGGTCGAAGCAAGTTCCTCGGAAGAGGCTGCCGAATGCTGCGCCACCTGGTCGAGTTGTTGCAATGCCTGGTTGATTTCACTTGCCCCGGAATCCTGTTCACGCGCGGCAACGCTGATTTCCTGCACCAGTTCCGCGGTTTTCTCAATATCGGGAACCAATTGCTCCAGCAACTGACCGGCCGTTTCCGCAACCACGACGGTATTGCTTGAACTTTCGGCGATTTCGCTCGCCGCCTTTTGGCTGCGCTCCGCCAGTTTACGCACCTCGGAGGCGACTACGGCAAAGCCTTTGCCATGTTCACCCGCGCGGGCTGCCTCGATGGCGGCATTGAGTGCGAGGAGGTTGGTTTGATTCGAAATTTCCTCGATTATCGAAATATTCGAGGCAATTTCCCGCATCGCGGTTACCGCCTGCGATACCGCGCGGCCGCCCTCCTGCGCATCGGCGGCGGCTTTTAGCGAAATCTTCTCGGTCTCGGAAGCATTGCTAGCGCTTTGTCGAATGGTTCCCACCATTTCCTCCATGGAAGACGAAATCTGCTCCAGCGAAGCCGCCTGTTCAGATGCGCCCTGTGACAATTCCTGACCGGCATTGCTGACTTCCTGGCTGTTGTTGGCGATTGTAATGGTAACTTCCTGGACGCCGTTAACCACTTCGATGAGCTTGTGCGTCATGCCCCTCATGGCCGAGAAAATACCACTAGATTTCCCGCCATTACAGCTAAAATCGATGGTCAGATCCCCGTTGGAGATGCGATGGGTAATATCGGCCATTAATTGAGGTTCGGCCCCCAGCGTTTTCAACAGGTCGCGAACGATCCACCAGCCGACGGCAAGCGCGAGTAAGAGTATGATCCCCGCGGTTATCGAGGCCGCATACAAATCCCTAGTGGAGGCGGCGAGCCGGTTTTTGGTTGATTGCAACAATCCGGTGGCGATGAAGTCCTCGGTCGTCTTGAGTAAATTGATTTTGTCGGTGATGGTTTTAAACCAATGCAGCGCATCGACTCCAAAACCGCCTGCGGGTTTGTTGAACGCGATTTTACGCATGCGCTCAACATCCTCGACGCTGCTAGCGGCCATTGATTGCGCATAGAAGTCCTTCATCTCTGCGTTGGCCAGGGTCAGAAATGAATCGGCATAGGCTGCCTGTTCGGTAACCAGGTTGGAAAACCGAAGGTAGGCGCCGTCGCCGAAGGAATCCACGGCGAACGCGCTAGACAGAACCGCACGTTCAAGTCCCGCCCGTTCCTTGGATTGCAGAAAATTGATATAGGCAGCGGCCTGAGTGCTTATTTCCCCCTGAGCGGTCAATTTAGGCATCAGGCCGATTATTCCGAGCAATTTGGCGTTCATGCCGGTGTAATAGCCAATCGCTTCCTTGGCTGGAATCGATAAGGCGGAAACGCCCTGGCGCGTCGAAGGGAGTTTATCCAGCAAACCCAGCCCTGCGGCCAGTTGTTGTCGCAGGTCCGCGGGGTATTTATTCTGATCGAAGCCCTCTAGCACGGAATTGAGTTCGACCAGCTTGTCATCGGTTTCGCTGCGCTGCAGCGGAAGCTCGGATACGAACTTGCCGCCTCTGCTGGCGATAAAGCCGGCCGTCGCGCCACGCTCCTTTTGCAACTCGTGAATCAAAGCGCTAATACTGGTGCCAAGGATGGCCAGTTGGTTTACCTTACGGAGTTCCTCCTGCAATTTCAGATCTACCCGCAGCTCGAATTGGGCAAAATAGATCATCCCCACAAGTGGGCCTAGCAACAAAACCATTAGCTTTGTTTTCAGGGTCATATCGTTTAACCAGTTCATGTCAATAATTTCTCTTTGCAAAAAAATAGCGAGTCAATTGCCACTCTTTTTAGTGGACTGTGCTGGCGTCCAGTAGAATGCTCGCTGCCAGTTTCGACGCCTGAAAAATTTGCACTGTCGTGCCGTCTCCTTCAGGTCTGTGCCAAGTTTTCAACACGGGCTTGGTTATCAGGGTTATCGGTTGCTTCCTCTTAATATTAAATTGTTAAATTGGAATTTCGAAAAATTTTGCCCCACTTCGTCGGAATCATTTCTAATCGTAGCCAACAGCTGCGGACTTAAGGTTTGCCAAATATTGTGGTTTAACAAGTATCTATCTTTGATGCTCATGAGCGTGTCGCAGCCGTTACCAGGCCTCCGGACACTCGCCGCGCCCCAGCGGCCACGCCCGCTTATGATATAGCGGCACAGGAAGCACAGATGGCGGAAAGTCAATTTCTTGCTCGGACGACCTGTCGTTGCTTGAGCCGGACGATGCATTAGCCGCGGGAAGTCGGCTTTGGCGTGGTCGATGAGCCAGTTGTATTGGCTGATAGAAAAATGCAAACACAAAAAATTAGCTATCGAACTCAAGTGGCAATCCCGTGCCGGACGGGAACTTGCCTGATTTGCTTAGATTCGACCGTCGCGCCGGCGATAGCGAGCAAGCTTCAAGAATTCGTCTTCATGTAGCAATGGTAAAGTCTGGGTCCTACTATAGAACTTTCGAAGTGCAGGGATAAAATCTATCCGCTAACGATTCGCTAGGCGTAGTCTTAATTTTTCTTCAAAATATCTTCACTTCGAACACATATATGAACAGGTAAACCTCGTAGTAGATCACCAGAAGATAGCCGGCGCAAAAAACTTGCAGCAGATGCTCTACATTATAAGACCGGAAAAACTTGCGGCGTGCGACGGCTGCGAGGACGAGTAGGGACGTGGCGGTGATACCGATTTTGACGGCTAGGAACAGATCGACACCCCGCTCCAACATCGATGCCATGAAGCCATTTGCTTCGTCCGCGCCGACCTGGAGTAAATTCAGCGTAAACAGCGCATCGGTACAACTGAGCAATAAAACACCCAACGAGAGATATAAGATCCGGGGTTCGTGCCAATCGAGCAAAAAGAGATGCTGGTCGCTCGTTCGCCTGCTGCTGCGACGCCGTGGTCGGAAATTACCGTATAGGAAAGCCCGCCAAATACTGCCTCGCCGATCAATGGTTTGACGCCGTTCGGTGTGCAGCCCATATTCCGTTGTCTGGTCGCAGGTTAATCGTTCCAGCCCTATATTTGCTGATTGGGTCGGGTTTTTTGCATCCCGATTGTCTTTTTCGAGTCGACTCGATCGATAATTCTTTGCCATGAAAACCTTTGTTATTGAAATACGACATGGTCCTGAAATCTTACCCATATGGGCGGACGATTAGATTGATGGAGTTGGCATTCTGGAGATCACGCTTGTCTGTATAAGATTCGACCAACTTCGGTTTTTTGATGCAAGTAATCGAATACGAAATTTTTGGAGCCTGGCGCTTGGTTAGTAACTCAGGCGCTTTATGCCGGGAGAATGTCGTTACAGAGCAATTGCTGCGAATTATTAAGATTGTCTTTGACGCTTACTCGCACTGTCCGGGTACAGCGCTACGATTATCCTTCGTTATCTTCTCCACCCGAAAAAGCCTTATAAACCCACTATACTCATTGCAAGCTATTGCTGACGGAGCTTGATCGAAGCTTAGCAACTTACGAAAAGCGGTCGCAAAAATTTGTAACCGAATACACCTATCGTTGAAATTCCTGCATTGATTTTTACTTCATTAACTTACTTGGTTTTCTTCGCCGCGTTGCTGCTGGCCTACTGGTCGCTGAACCGTAAAAACCAGAATCTGTTGTTACTGGTCGGCAGTTTCATATTCTACGGCTGGATCACGCCCTGGTTTTGCCTGCTGCTGGCCTCGTCGATAATAGTCGATTTCCACTGTGGCAGGGCGATCTTCAACAAGCCGCATCCAAAAAAATATCTGCTGATCAGCATCTTTTTCAACCTTGCACTATTGGCTGTATTCAAGTATTGCAATTTTTTCATCGAGAATTTTATCGAGATATTCGATTTATTCGGATTTAACCCGTCGATCTCGGTACTCAATATTGTTTTGCCCGTCGGGATATCGTTTTATACCTTCCAGACCCTCAGCTATACCATCGACATCTACCGGGGTAAGCTCAAGCCAATCGACGACTTTGTCGCCTTCGCGGTATTTGTGTCGATGTTCCCGCAACTCGTCGCTGGCCCGATAGAGCGAGCCAGCAGCATGCTGCCGCAAATACTCGCCCAGCGTAATGTCGGCACGGAGGATATCAGCCGCGGGATTTACCTAATTTTCAGAGGCTATGTCAAAAAACTGGTGGTGGCCGACAATGTCGCGATATACGTAGATAAGATCTTTTTACTCGAAACCGCCAATCCATTGATGATCGCGGTCGGGTCGCTAGGGTTCGGAATCCAGATTTATGCCGACTTTTCGGCTTACACCGATATTGCCCGCGGTTCGGCCCGATTGCTCGGCATCCGTTTGATGGAAAATTTCAAGTCGCCTTATCTGGCTTGCAGCCCTTCGGATTTTTGGCGGCGTTGGCACATTTCCCTGTCTTCGTGGATTCGCGACTATTTGTATATTCCGCTGCGCGGTTCCGGCTCCGGTTCCCGGGCCAGGCTGTTGGCGGTGCTGGTTGTGACCATGGGTTTGAGCGGTTTGTGGCATGGCGCAGCCTGGAATTTCGTGCTCTGGGGCCTGTATCATGGATTGCTGTTGGTGATTTATCATAGCATCGGTTTTAGCGGCGATACCCGACCCGCCACCTTGCCCGGCAGATTACTGGCGATTTCCATTATGTTCGTGCTGACCATGGCCGGATGGGCGTTGTTCAGAACCCCCAGTGTCGAATGGCTTTACGATTCACTGTTTGGGAGCGGCGCGGTGATCGACGTAGACAGCATCAACAGCGCCGCATATTTTTGCGCCCTGTTCGCCGTTTTTAGCATTCCCCTGTTTCTTTATAAACTGCCAACGCACCGGATCAGGTTCCAAAGCGCCTGGGTTACGTGCTGTATGCTGCTACCTTTGTTGTTGATCATTATTTTTCACCAGGAGAGTGCCGATGCCTTTATCTATTTTCAGTTCTAGGGAGCGCCGGTTACGCGCATGACTGCACATCGCAAGATCCAGTTTTCCATTATTGCCGTGCTGTTGGTACTGCTGCTGCTTTATTCGAGCGACCAGTTAAGCGGTGTATCGCACGACATTGCAACTCCCGGATTGGCGAAGAGCAAACACTGGGTGGCCGCCACGCGCGGATTCTGTTGAAAAACTCTCGATTATGACTCGGCCATGAGATAATCGAGTTCGGTATCCACTTCATTAGGAAGTCTCCCATGATGGGACAACTACCGGCGCAGCAGAACGCATTGTTT